>BNJU01005286.1_pt1:140000-329070 | contig 329070 bp, 383 predicted proteins | sample 8539281 | NCBI WGS metagenome assembly BNJU01 (sample SAMD00202456, study PRJDB9452) | human saliva metagenome | isolation source: human saliva | place: Japan
ATAACTGTACAGAGGAACCCGCTGAACTGGAAACATCTAAGCAGGCGGAGGAAGAGAAACAACAGTGATTCCGAAAGCAGTGGCGAGCGAAATCGAAGAGCCCAAACCAAGGTGCGTGCACCTTGGGGTTCGGACCGCATTTAGTTCCGTAAGTGAGTGGAAGACGATGGAAAGCGTTGCCATAGAGGGTGAAAGCCCTTACACGAAGCGTAAAGGAATGAGCGGAATCCAGAGTACTGTCAGACACGTGGAACCTGGCAGGAATACGGGGACCACCCCTAAGGCTAAATACTACCCAGTGACCGATAGCGATTAGTACTGTGAAGGAAAGGTGAAAAGGACCCCGGGAGGAGTGAAAGAGAACCTGAAACCCTGTGTTTACAAACTGTGGAACAGCGCAAGCTGAACCGCGTACTTTTGTAGAACGGTCCGGCGAGTTATAGTTACTGGCAAGGTTAAGGACTTAAGGTCCGGAGCCGAAGCGAGAGCGAGTCTGAATAGGGCGCAAAGTCAGTAGATATAGACCCGAAACCGGGTGACCTATCCATGTCCAGGATGAAGCTAAAGTAAAAATTTGGTGGAGGTCCGAACGCACATCCGTTGAAAAGGGTGGCGATGAGGTGTGATAGCGGAGAAATTCCAATCGAACCCGGAGATAGCTGGTTCTCCTCGAAATAGCTTTTAGGGCTAGCCTCATGGAGAGTCTAACGCAGGTAGAGCACTGAATTCTTGAGGGGCGTCAAAGTCTCACCAATAGATATCAAACTCCGAATGGCGTATAGATATACATGGGAGTCAGACTGCGGGATATAAATTCCGTAGTCAAAAGGAAACAGCCTGACATCTACAGCTAAGGTCCCCAAAGTACATGTTAAGTGGTAAAGGATGTGGGATTTCATAGACAACTAGGATGTTGGCTTAGAAGCGCTACACATTCAAAGAGTGCGTAATAGCTCACTAGTCGAGAGGTCCTGCGCCGAAAAATTAACGGGAGCTAAAACATGACACCGAAGCTTTAGGGATGGTGTAAACCATCGGTAGAGGAGCATTGAAAACACGTAGAAGCGGTACCGAAAAGGATCCGTGGAGAGTTTTGAAGAGAGAATGCCGGAATGAGTAGCGAGATGGAGGTGAGAATCCTCCAGGCCGAATATCTAAGGTTTCAGGGTAAAGCCGATCTGCCCTGGGTAAGTCGGGGCCCTAAGGCGAGGCTGAGAAGCGTAGTCGATGGACAACTGGTGTAGATTCCAGTACTACTAAATCAGAAATGGGGACACATGGAGAAAGAGAGAGCCGAGAATGAGAAGACCGGTGCAAGGGAGGTAGGGAGTGTAGTAGGAAAAGCCGCTGCACAATCTGAAGACCTGATGCGATCGAAAAGAAGTGAGAAGCTCTTTTAACTCTGTGGCGAGAAAAGCCGCTATTGTGTTTAGTAAGCCCGTACCGCAAACCGACACAGGTAGATGAGGAGAGAATCCTAAGGGCCGGCGGGAGAAGCATTGTTAAGGAACTCGGCAAAATGACCCCGTAACTTCGGGAGAAGGGTGCCCAGGCAACTGGGCCGCAGAGAAAAGGCTCAAGCAACTGTTTAGCAAAAACACAGGTCTATGCGAAACCGTAAGGTAAAGTATATGGGCTGACGCCTGCCCGGTGCTGGAAGGTTAAGAGGAGGTTAGAGCAATCGAAGCTTTGAATTGAAGCCCTCAGTAAACGGCGGCCGTAACTATAACGGTCCTAAGGTAGCGAAATTCCTTGTCGGGTAAGTTCCGACCCGCACGAAAAGGCGTAATGATTTGAGCGCTGTCTCAACAATGCACCCAGTGAAATTGAAGTGCCAGTGAAGATGCTGGTTACCCGCGCCAGGACGGAAAGACCCATGGAGCTTTACTCCAGCTTGATACTGGGATTCGGTAATGTATGCACAGGGATAGGGTGGGAGACGAAGAAGATAGGACTTCGGTTTTTATCAGAGTCGCTGTTGGGATACCACCCTTATGTTATTGGATTTCTAACCTTAGGCCGTAAGCCGGTCAAGGGACAATGTCAGGTGGGGAGTTTGATCAGGGCGGTCGCCTCCGAAAGTGTATCGGAGGCGCTCAAGAGTCCCTCAGGATGGTTGGAAACCATCCAAAGAGTGTAAAGGCATAAGGGAGCTTGACTGCGAGGGCGACGGTCCGAGCAGAGTAGAAATACGGACTTAGTGATCCGGTGGTATGAAAGTGGGATTGCCATCGCTCAACGGATAAAAAGCTACCCTGGGGATAACAGGCTCGATCTCCCCCAAGAGTTCACATCGACGGGGAGGTTTTGGCACCTCGATGTCGGCTCATCGCATCCTGGGGCTGAAGTCGGTCCCAAGGGGTTGGGCTGTTCGCCCATTAAAAGCGGTACGCGAGCTGGGTTCAGAACGTCGTGAGACAGTTCGGTCCCTATCCGGCGCGGGCGTAGGATATTTGAGAGGATCTGTCCTTAGTACGAGAGGACCGGGATGGACTGACCTCTGCTGTACCTGTTGGGAATCAATCCCATAGCAGGGTAGGCAAGTTGGGAATGGATAAACGCTGAAGGCATCTAAGCGTGAAGCCAACCTCAAGATGAGATATCCCATCGCAAGAGTAAGACCCCTTGAAGAGAACGAGGTAGATAGGACTGAGGTGTAAGTGTAGCAATACATTCAGCTGACAGTTACTAATAGGTCGAGGGCTTATCCAATGCGTCTGGTTTTTGTCTAAAGTCTAGGAAGAATAATCTTTGATATGTAGTTTTGAAGGTGCGAGAATATGGCCCGGTGGCTCAGTTGGTTAGAGCGCCGCCCTGTCACGGCGGAGGTCGACGGTTCGAATCCGTTCCGGGTCGTGATAGGAGAAACCACTTCTTAGGAGGTGGTTTTTTTGTGTTTAGATTTTTGAAAATACTTAGCATTGCTTTATTATATTCTGTTATGATATGCTTTTTATACGATTTTTTTCTGTTTATTCTCTTCATTTTCCTTCATTTTTTTCTTTTTCTTATAAATTGCATTTTTAAGCTTATATTTTTATTTCTTATTATAGTGTTATGAAATACTATGAATATTTTCTGTTTTACAAGCTTTTTCTGTGCATTTTTAAAAATTGTTCTTGTATTTATACTTTAAAACTGCTATGATTGGGAGAGCGAATAGGGTATATCAATTTCATAAAGAGCTTGTATATTCCCGGAGAGCATAGTCTCCTATTTTTTTAGGGGCAATTTTTAGAGGAAAAGTTCATGAGAAACTTAGCACTCATGACTGCAATCTTAGTTGCAGCATTGACAGCTTGCGGCGGATCCAATGCAAGCAAAGACACAAAGGCTGCAGGGATCTGATGCAGCAAAGGAGGCCGGATCCGAGGCTGGCGGAGAGAAGGCTGCAAGCACAGGCAAAGAGCTTCGTTTAGTAAACGGTAAAGATCGAAGTCGATGCACAGATGAAGGAACTGGCTGCAGAGTACGAGAAGGAAACCGGTGTAAAGGTTAACATTGAGTCCATGGGTGGTGGAATTGATATTCAGGGAACCCTAAAGGGATATTTCCAGGCTGACAATATGCCGGATATCTTTGTTAATGGCGGTGCTAACGATTTTAAGAACTGGGAAGGTCATCTTGTAGACTTATCCAATGAGAAGTGGGTTTCGATACAGAATCTGCTTACAAGGATGAGAACGGTAGGTTTTAGGCTTCCCTTTATACCACAGAGGCTATCGGTCTTGCTTACAATGCGGATGTTCTGGAGAAGGCCGGAATTGATCCAAAGTCTATCACAGGTCCTGAATCCATGAAGAAGGCTTTTGAGACTCTGGACAGCAAGAAGGACGAGTTAGGTCTTACTGCTGTAATCGGTTATGTTGCAGAGGCTACCAATCTTTACTGGTCTCACTGGTAACCACCTCTTCGGTGTTTATGAGGATGCAGGCCTGAAGAGAGATGATACCAAATACATTGACTTATTAAACGAAGGAAAGCTTGATAAGGAGCGTTTCAGCAAGTATGCTGATATGATTGCTCTTTTTCAACAAGTATGCAGATCCTGCTCTTTTGGTTTCCGGAACCTACGACCAGCAGATTCAGAACTTTCTGCAGGAAAGTATGCTTTCGTTACACAGGGATCTTGGATCGGTGCAACCATGACTAATGATGATAAGGAGCAGTATGATGCTGCCGGCAACTTCAAGGTTGGTATGATTCCTTATGCATTTGAGGAAGGTATTGATACTATTCAGACTAACTCTCCTTCTTGGTGGTCTGTATTTGACAATGATAATGCTGAAGAGTCCAAGAAGTTCTTACAGTGGATTTCCGAGGATACGGCTCAGAAGATTCTTGTTGAAAAGGCAGGATTTGTAAGTCCTTTCAAGTCTATCAGCTATGTAGCTAACGATCCCTTTGCACAGACCATTACCGATTACACCAAGGCGGGAAAGACCTCTGCTTGGCATTGGTTAAACAACAAAGACGGTCTTGCACAGAATGCATTAGGTGTTGTATATCAGGATTTCGCTTCCGGCAATTTAGATACAGCGAAGTTTGTTGATACTATGGAAAAAGTAATTGCACAGTACTATGCTGGCTAATTTTTTCCCGGAATAGGGGCAGCTAAGCTGCCCCATTTTTTAAAAGGGGGATTTCATGAAAGGACGTTCACAATCCTTGCAGTCTATTATTTTGCTTCTGGCAGGAGCGCTTAGTACGATCTATACTTTGATTTTGGATTTTACAGGCTCTAAGGCTACATACCGCGGTAACTTATTGATTTTAGGTGTGGTTTTGTTTTTTCTTGGCCTGTATATTTTTGCTAAAGCAAAAACACCATAGAAAAATAGTTTATTTTCTATTCTTATTTCCCCTGCTATTTACCTTTGCGGTGACTGTGATTATTCCGTTAATTTTAGGTATAGGGTATTCTTTTACTGATTGGACAGGAATTCGTTTTTACCAAAGTAGTAGGGTTAGCCAACTATCAGGCTATGTTTAAAGATCCGGCCTTTATCTGGTCCGTTTTTAATTACCTTTGTATTTGTTATTATTAATGTTGTAATGATTAACCTGGTAGGCTTTTTATTAGCTCTACTTTGTACTGTGAAAATGCGTGGGGTGGCTTTTTTCAGAGCTGCTTACTTTTTACCGAACCTGATTGGAGGAATTGTTCTGGGTTATATCTGGCAGTTCGTCTTCAACAACGTTTTGATGAATTATATGAAATTTTCCATGTTATCCCAGACCAAGACAGCGATGCTGGCCATTATTGTGGTTTATCTCTGGCAAAGTGGCGGATATATCATGTTGATTTATGTTACGGGACTTACACAGATTCCGGGAGATGTACTGGAGGCTACCCAGATTGACGGGGCTACAGCGTTGCAAACCTTGTTTAAGGTTAAGCTGCCGATGATTGCATCCACCATTACCATTTGTACTTTCTTAACTTTAACCTCTGCTTTTAAACAGTTCGATGTGAATATGGCTTTGACCAACGGAACAGGTTCTGTGGCGGACTTTATGGGCTCCTATTTGTCGAACGGTACCCAGATGCTTGCTTTAAATATTTACAACACGGCTATTGCAAAGAATAATTTTGCTCTGGCTCAGGCAAAAGGCTATTTTGTTCTTTATTATTCTGGCGGTTATTTCCCTGATTCAAGTTCGAATCAGCAATAGTAGAGAGGTGGAGATGTAATGGGCAAGTCTAAAAAGTGTAAAAAAATTTATTTTTGGGAATTCTGGGAACTTGCATTGCAATTTATATTTTATTTCCCTTCTATTTGGTAGTGATGAATTCCTTCAAGAGACAGGCTGATATCGTTAAGGATCCGGTGGCTTTTCAAGGGGTTAGTTTTGCTCAGTTGCAGGCAAACTTGAATTCGGTAATCCATAATTCCAATTTTAACTTCTGGTATGCTTTCGGTACCTCGGCGATTATTACAGTAGTTTCTTTGATTCTTCTGATTTTATTCGGCTGTATGGCTGCCTGGGTTATCAGTAGAAACAATAAAAAGCCTTGGGCGATTGCCGTGTATATGACTTTTATTGCTTCTATGATTATTCCTTTCCAGGTGGTAATGCTTCCGCTTCTTTCCACCTTTAGAGATGTGGGAAAGTTTGTGGGCATTAATATGTTGCAGTCCGTGCATGGTATTTTGTTTGCTTACCTTGGTTTCGGCGGTGCCATGACCGTATTTATTCTGACAGGTTTTATTAAGGGTATTCCATACGAGTTGGAGGAGGCTGCTGCAATTGACGGCTGTTCTCCCGAGGGCACATTTTTCAAGATTATCTTTCCTTTGCTGCGTCCGGTGGTTACTACAGTGACTATTTTGAACGGTATGTGGATTTGGAACGACTATTTACTGCCTTCTTTGATGCTGGGACAGAACGGAAAGATTAAGACCCTTCCTGTAGCTGTGCAGGCTTTCGTGGGATCTTATGTAAAGCAGTGGGATTTAATTTTATCTGCAGCCTTACTGGCGATTCTTCCGATGGTTATTGTCTTCCTGGTAGGACAGAAGCAGATTATGAGCGGAATGGTAGAGGGTGCTGTAAAGGGATAAGGAGAACAGCGTTCTCAAAGAATCTAACAGAGAGAGGAATATTTATCGCAAAGGACTGCATCTTGCATGGACTGCAGGTCCTTTGCAGTTTGCAGGCATTCCCCTGTGCTAAATATTCAGAATGAAGATTATGGCTAGGATTAAAGATATTGCTAAACTTGCAAATGTAAGTCCCTCTACAGTATCTAATGTGATTCATGGCAGAAAAAACAAGTTAAGTCCTGAACTCTATGAAAAGGTGCAAAGGATTTTAGAGGAAGAGCATTATGTTACACATCGGGGGGCCCAAATGTTGACAAAACAAGGCTCCCGTCTTATTGCTCTGATTTTGGCCTATAGCAGAGCTGAGGAGGAAAGTATTGTACAGGATCCTTTTGTTTCTTCGATCATCGGTGCAGTACAAAGCGCGTTACAGAAGGAAGGATATTTTTCTTTTGCTGTATGCCAATCCGAATATGGAGCTCTGTACAAAGATTACTTTTGGAGTGGAATGTGAAGGAATTATCCTCCTGGGTGCAAAACGGAAGGCTACTACTATTTACGCTCTTTGAATTCGGTTCCGGTAGTCACCATTGATACCATTTTTCTTTCCGGACGATCATTCCTATGTGAATGTAGGACTGGAGGATTATCAGGGAGCACTGGAGATGACTCGCTACCTGCTTTCCAAAGGACACGAAAAAATTGCTTTTTTATCATTGATGGACGGCATGGATGTATTACGGAAAGATGCCATAGACAATATTCGGTATCAGGGTTATCTGCAGACCTATCAAGAAAGAAACTTATCAGTGGATCGGAGTCTTTGCCGAAACTTATCCTATGACGGGAAAATCAGACAAAAGCAATACAAGGAATTTTATCAGGAAGGTTTTTGGGGCTGTACGGCTTTATTCTTCACAGCAGACATTATGGCTCTGGAAATGATGAGCTTTTGTATGGATCAAGGTCTTAGGGTTCCGGAGGATATTTCCATAGCCGGATATGATGGGATTTCTGCGGCAAAGAGAGCAAGGCCTCGGCTTTGCACCATTTGTCAGGACAGCACGGAAAAGGGAAGACGGGCGGTAACGGAACTTTTGTTCCTGCTTAAGGAAGAGCAGGATATTGGAACTTGTAAAAAGGATATTCGCTTACCTGTATTTTTAGAGGAAGGAAGCTCTGTGCAGGCTTTACGGGAGAGAAAGCAACCCCCTAAGCTAAAGCTTCATTTGCAAAAGGAATCGGAGCACAAGGACAGAGAAAAGTTCCTGGAGGAAGTGTAGTGTGCTTCCGTAATGGAATAGAAGATTCTAAGCGTGTATTGTTAATGGAATAAAGTATTGTTTTCTTTGAAAGGAGAAGAAGATGAAAAAGACATGGTGGAAGGAAGCCGTTGTGTATCAGATTTATCCCAGAAGCTTCTGTGATAGTAATGGAGACGGTATCGGAGATTTGCCGGGAATTGAAAGCAAACTGGATTATCTTAAGGAATTAGGGATTGATGTAATTTGGCTTTCCCCTGTTTATCGTTCTCCCAATGATGACAACGGCTATGATATCTCCGACTATGAAGATATCATGGAAGAGTTTGGTACCATGGCGGATTTTGACCGTCTGTTAAAGAAGGCTCATGAAAAAGGCATTAAGATTGTGATGGATTTGGTAGTAAACCACAGCTCCGATGAACATGCCTGGTTTATGGAGAGCCGTAAGGACAAGGAAAATGCCAAGAGAGATTACTACATTTGGCGTAAGGGAAGACCACTGTCCACCGTATCCAAGGAAGAGCAGGAGCGCTTTGCAGGAGATATTGTGGAGTATCAGGGAGAAAAGCTTCTTCCTCCCAACAACTGGGGTTCCTTCTTCTCCGGACCGGCTTGGGTATTTGATGAGAAGACCGGGGAGTTCTATCTCCACCTCTTCTCCAAGAAGCAGCCGGATCTGAACTGGGAAAATGAAATTGTCAGAAAAGAAGTTTTCGATATGATGTGTCGTTGGTGTGAAAAGGGAATTGACGGCTTCCGTATGGATGTTATTTCTCTGATTTCTAAGCCTGAGGGACTACCAAGTACAGAAATTCCAAAGGGAGCTGTTTACGGAGACGGTGCAATTTGTGCCAATGGCCCAAGAGTCCATGAGTTCTTGCAGGAAATGAATCAAAAAGTGCTTTCCAAGTATGATTTAATGACTGTAGGAGAAACTGCGGGAGTTACCTTGGAGGAAGCAAAAGCAATATGCCAATGAAGCCCAGACCGAGTTAAACATGATTTTTCAGTTTGAACATGTGAGCTTGGACGATAGTACGAAGTATGGCTTTAAATGGAATACAGAGAAGATGCCCTTGGTGCCATTAAAGAAGAATCTGGAAAAATGGCAGCTGGGCTTGCAGGATGTGGCTTGGAACAGTATCTATCTTTGCAACCATGACCAGCCCAGAGTTCTAGCCCGGCTGGGGGATGACGGAGGGCAATACAGAGAGCGTTCCGCAAAGTGTATTGCTACCTTCCTGCATATGATGCAGGGAACTCCGTATGTATATCAAGGAGAAGAGCTGGGAATGGGAAATTATCCCTTTACCGATCCTTCCCAGTTTAGGGACTTGGAAAGTATCAATGCGTATGAAGAACTGACAGAGAAGCTTCATATCAGTCCGGAGGAGCTGTTCCCCATGATTGCCCATAAGAGTAGGGACAATGCCAGAACTCCCATGCAGTGGAACAGTGAAAAGGAAGCGGGCTTTACCACAGGAACTCCTTGGATTTCGGTAAATCCCAACTACACTACAGTGAATGCGGAGGAACAGCTGAAGAGAGCGGATTCCGTGTTCCATTACTATCAGAAGCTGATTGCTTTACGCCATAGCTCCGACTTGATTGTGTATGGAGACTTCCGCTTATTACTTCCGGAGGATCCGGATTTATTCGTGTATGAGCGTTCTTTGGGAGAGAAGAAGCTTTTAGTAGTTTGTAACGTATCGGAAAATGAGAGAGATTTCGTGATTCCTGAGGAGTTTAAGACAGGAAAGCTCTTGATCCATAATGTGGAAGGGGAAGATGCCAAGAGAGGACATTTGCTTCCCTATGAGGCCTTTGTATTAGAGATTTAAAAAATCTGTGGCAGACTTTGTCACGGCAGGACAACTGTCATTTTTATGGAAGAATAGAATGATAGAGAAGGAAAAAGTATAGTAAGGAGAAAAATGAGAAAAGAATGGTGGCAGGAGAAGGTCGCTTACCAGATTTACCCAAAAAGCTTTTGAGGACACTAAGGGAAACGGAATCGGGGACATTCGAGGAATTATCGAAAAACTGGATTATTTAAAGAATCTGGGCATTGATATTATCTGGATTTCTCCCTGTTTCCTATCCCCATTGGCGGACCAGGGCTATGATATTGCGGATTACTATAAGATCGATCCTCGCTTTGGCTCCAATGAGGATATGGAGGAGCTTTTGGCAGAGGCTAAGAAAAGGGACATGCATATCCTTTTGGATTTGGTGGTAAACCATTGCTCCGATGAGCATGAGTGGTTCCAAAAGGCAGTTGCGGATCCTAAGGGTCCCTATGCGGATTATTTCTTCTTTGAAGAGGGAATCGACGGGAAGGAGCCCAATAACTGGCGTTCCTATTTTGGAGGCTCCGTTTGGGAAAAGGTGCCCGGAACGGAGAATACCTATTATCTCCACCTCTACCATAAGAAGCAGCCGGATTTAAACTGGGAAAATCCAAAGCTTAGAGAAGAAATCTATGAAATGATTAACTGGTGGTTGGATAAGGGGGTATCCGGTTTCCGTATTGATGCCATCCTGAATATCAAAAAGGTATTTCCTTTACAGGGGCACCATTATCCGGCGGACAGAGATGACGGCATGGCAGCCTGCACCAATACGATCTATGAGGCGGAGGGAATCGGAGACTTCCTTCGGGAAATGCGGGATCGTTGCTTCCGTCCCCACAATGCCTTTTCTGTGGGAGAGGTATTTAATGAAACCGAGGAGCAGATTCCGGAGTTTATCGGCGAGGACGGTTATTTTTCTTCTATGTTTGACTTCCGTGCCCATAGCAGCGGACATTCTGACAAGGGCTGGTTCGACAACAAGCCGGTTACCCCCAATGCTTATCGGGACAACTGCTTCTTAACCCAAAGATTGGTGAATCCTGTAGGATTTATTTCTACTGTCATTGAGAACCATGATGAGTCCAGAGGAGTCAACAGCTATATTCCGGCGGAAGACTTAAACGATACCTCCAAGAAGTTTATTGCCACCATGCTGATGATGCAGAGGGGCCTTCCCTTTATCTATCAGGGACAGGAAATCGGTATGGAAAATGTAATTTTCCACGACATCTCTGAAGTAGACGACATTTCCACCCTGGATGAGTATAAGATTGCCTTGGAAAATGGCTATAGCAAGGAAGAAGCATTGAAGATTGTCAATCGATATTCCAGAGACAATGCCAGAACTCCTATGCAATGGACAGGCGGTAGGGAAGCAGGCTTTTACCACCGGGAAACCTTGGCTTCCCGTAAATCCCAACTATACAAGGATTAATGTGGAAAGTCAGGAGAAGGATCCGGCTTCTGTTCTGGCCTATTACAAAGCGCTCTGTGCTCTTCGTAAGCAGGAGGAGTATAAGGAAGCGGTGGTTTATGGAGACTTTATTCCTTCCTGGAGAAGGAAGACTGCTATGGCTTTCTACAGAAAAGGGAGAAGAAAAACCCTTTTGGTTTTGGGGAATTACAGAAAAGAAGAAAGAGAAGTGGAGATTCCCGGAACAATTAAGAAGGTGCTGCTTTCCAATGTAGAGCCAAGAATCAACGGGAATACCGTGAAGCTTTCCGGCTATGAGGCTTTGATTTTAGAAGTGGAATAAAAGTAAGAAAAGAGTGAGGACACAAAATCCTCACTCTTTTTCCATTTTTTTGCCACATTTTTTTTCTATTCTATGTCTTGTCAAAAGGAAAACAGCTTCCCAAGACCATGAAATAATGCAAGTTTTCAAATAGTAAATAAAAAGAAAGAGCTAAGTCGTAAGGGAAAAAGCTTTGGCTTAGTAAGGAGGTAAATTATGGCAAGAGGAAATAGAGTAGCAGGTATTGTGGCATCCGCCCTTCTTTTCGGAGCAGTATCCGGAGGCACTATGGTGGGGGTAAATGTGTTGGCAGACCAACACCGTTCAGAAATTGTAGCAAGCGTAAATGAGCTTACCGGACAGGGACAGAAGGAAAGCACTTCTCCCATTCAGAAAACGGTAGCAAAGGACAAGGACGATACGTCTTCCGCAAAGACTACTGCATCCGGAGAAGAAAGCGTGTCCAATATTGCTAAGACCGCAATGCCTTCCGTAGTTTCCATCACCAATACCATTAAGTATCAGCAAAACGGATTTTCTCTTTACGGTCAGGGACAGACGCAAGAGGCGGCAGCCAGCGGTTCCGGAGTGATTATCGGAGAAAATGAGAATGAGCTTCTGATTGTGACCAATAAGCATGTGGTAGAGGATTCCACTTCCCTGTCCGTGCAATTTGTAGACGGAAAGTCCTATGATGCAAAGATTAAGGGAACAGACAGTGATGCGGATTTGGCAGTGATTGCGGTTCCTTTGGATTCCATTTCCGCAGAAACCAAGAAGAGTATTACCACAGCCACCTTCGGGGATTCCGATGCCTTAAGCGTAGGAGATCAGGTAGTGGCAATCGGAAATGCTTTGGGTTACGGACAGTCCGTAACCACCGGTATTATCTCTGCCAAGGATAGAGATATTCAAACGGAAAATGGTTCGGAAACCGGCCTTTTACAAACCGATGCAGCCATTAATCCCGGAAACTCCGGCGGCGCCTTACTGAATATGCAGGGAGAGTTAATCGGTATCAACGTGGCAAAGTATTCCGATACCACCGTAGAGGGTATGGGCTACTCCATTCCTGCCAAGAAGGCTCAGGAAATCGTGGAGACACTTTCCAAGAGGGATACCAGAGAAAAGGTAAAGGATGATGAAAGAGGCTACATCGGTATTCAAGGAAAAACGGTGGACAGCAGTATTGCGGAAGCTTACAACATGCCCCAGGGAATTTACATCTATAAGATTTTAAAGGGTGATGGCATTGATAATTCCGCTTTACAGGAAAAGGATATTATTACTAAGTTTGACGGACAGGGCGTAAGAAGCCTGGAGGATTTGGTTTCCTTAATCTCCGGCTATAAGGCAGGAGAAAAGGTGGAGGTGACTGTAAAACGTCTTTCTGCCAAGGGACAGTATGAAGAAAAGACGGTAGAAGTAACCTTAGGAAAGAACAGTACTGGACAATAACTAAGAAAAGCTTCTTTCGGAGATATCTGCAAACCTTAAAGAAGATGAGATTTTTTTAGAAAATGATATTTTTCATAGAGGAGGCTTTAAGCTTCTCCTTATAGTAGGAAAAATGAACGGAAAATAAAAAATAAATTGTGTGATTGCGATAAAAAAAGCTTCTGAGACGAGTTCCGGAAGCTTTTTTTATGCTATACTAAACAAATATGTCTAATGATATTTTTCAGATGGAAGAGACAGGATACAAGACAGAAAGATGACAGAGAAAGAGAAGGCCGAAAGAACATGGGAGGAAAAGTTTTTCAAAAAGAATAGGGATAGCTTTCTTTCTATGTTTTTTTCTCGGCTTAGCTTTTTCTTCCGGGAGGAAGGAAAAGGAAGGAAGAGAAGCCATAAAGGAGGCAGTGTCCTTTACCAAAAGAACTGCCGTTCTTACGGGGGAAGAGAAGAGAAGCTACAGAGAAGAATATGGAGAATATATTCGGTATAAAAATATTTCCTATCCTTCCGCCTACCCCAACAATTCCTTTGATGCATACCTGTATCCGAAAGAACGAAAGAAAGAGGTTCTTGGCACCATCCTTTATTTTTCATGGAGGAGGTTTTGTGTCCGCAGTAAAATGTTGTGGACCAGCATCCCTATTTTTCTGGAATGGCTGAAGAACGGGTTCCAAGTCATCGCCATTGATTATGCTTTGGCGCCGGATTATCCCTATCCTATCGCCCTGAGGCAAGCTGCCGCTGCCGTAAAAACCATAGTGCAGAAGCAGGATATTTTAGGGATTAATCCAAATAAGCTCATTATACTGGGAGACAGTGCAGGAGCCGCACTGGGAGGACAGTTTATCCTCAGCCAGCTGGATGAAAATTATAGAAAAAGATTAAAGGTGGAAGAGGTATTAGGAAGGGGAAAGGGCAGGATTTGCGGCTTTATCTCTCTTTCCGGCCTCCTGGATACTACCCGTTACGGGCAGACCAATTCAAAAGAAAACAATTCTTATTTTCGGAACTGGGGAATTGCCTATTTTCAGGAAGAAGATTTGGAAAAGGGAAGAAAAGGCGAAGGAAGCCTCTGTTTTTGCAAAACATTGAAAAATCCTTTCCTCCCACTTTTCTGTCAGACGGAAATCTCGGCTCCTTTCAGGAACAGGGAAAGGACTTTCAAAGAAAGCTCCGGCAAATCGGCGTTCCGGTGGAAAGCTATTTTCCCGGTAAAAATGAAGGGGAATTGCCTCATGACTTTGAATTGCAAGTGCATAGACCGGAGGCGGAACGGCTTTTAAGAAGACAAATCGCCTTTGCGAAGAATCTGCTTTCCTAAGAAATTGAATTCACTTTCGATAAAAATTCAGTTTTTGGGAGACGAAGACATTTTTTTGTGGAGGGTGTTTCTCAAGAATTTTTCAATACCGCTGTTGTACAGGAAGGGAAATATGATCAAAGATAAACAAAAACAGCTAAATCAATTACAGGTCCTCTTCGACGGAATCGTCATAGCTTTGGCCTATTTTTTGGCATGGTATTTTGCGATTGAGAATCCTATTTTTCCGGAGGGCCATGGCGTACTTTTCTCCTAAGGTGTATTTTACCGCCCTGCTTCCCCTGATTCCGGGATATTTAATTTTGTATTGATTTTTCGGACTTTATCATCCTATGCGTACCATGCGGATGAAAAATGTGCTTTTTCGCATTATTCAAGCCAACAGTGTGGGGCTTTTTGATTTCCGCCTCTTTTCTTTTGCCTTTCGTAAATCCGGCTATTTTTGAACATTTCTCTACCAAGGTGCTGTTCTATAACTATCTTGGCAATATTTGTTTAAATACCTTGGAGCGTTATGGTTTAAGAAGATTCCTGGCCACTCTTCGAAAAAAGGGCTTTAACCAAAAGCACCTGATTCTGGTGGGCTTTTCTGCGGTTTCCAACCGTTTTATCGACGCTTTGCAAAAAGAAATCCGGATTGAGGGTTATACCATTTATGGTATTGTGGATGATTTTGCGGAGAAGGAGAGTCCTATAGAGGCGTAGCCGTAATCGGAAAAATCACGGAACTGGGGGAATTTCTGGCCCGAAATACGATTGACGAGATTGCCATTACCCTGCCCCTTGCCGCCTATGAAAAGCTTCCGGGAATCGTGGCGGTTTGTGAAAAATCCGGTGTCCATACCAAATTTTTACCGGACTATCAGGAGATTATTCACTCCAAGCCCACTGCGGAGGATTTGGACGGACTGCCTGTCATCAATATTCGGAATGTTCCCTTGACGGATCCCTTTAATGCTTTTGTGAAGCGGCTTATGGATATTTTCGGTGCCCTGGTGGGAATCATTCTTTTCGGCCCCCTGATGCTGTTGGTGGCACTTTTGATTCGCCTAGATTCCAGCGGCCCCATCATTTTCAAGCAGGAAAGAGTGGGAAGGCATAATCTTCCCTTCCAAATGTACAAATTCCGTTCTATGCGGGTACAGACAGTGGAGGAAGAAAAGAAGGGCTGGACGGTAAAGGGAGATCCCAGAGTGACTTGGATTGGAAAAATTATCCGAAAAACCTCTATTGATGAACTTCCCCAATTTTTCAATGTCCTACGGGGGGATATGTCCCTCATCGGTCCCAGGCCGGAGAGAACCCAGTTTGTGGAGCAGTTCAAGGAACAGATTCCTCGTTATATGATTAAGCATCAGGTTCGACCGGGGATGACCGGCTGGGCGCAGGTGAACGGTTTCCGAGGAGATACTTCCATTGAGGAAGAATCCGTTGTGACCTTTTGGTATATAGAAAACTGGAGCCTTTTCTTTGGATATTCGCATACTTTTTAACCCTATGGAAAGGATTTATTAACAAAAATGCCTATTAATTTTTGTATTTTCATGGTATTATACCTTGATTCCTGTAAAATAAGCTTTGAAATCGATTTGGAGGAGTAGTGTGGCATTAGAACAGAATAAGGGGAGAAGACCTCATAGTCATAGCGGAAACAAAGAGAGCAATCATAGCTCTTCAGCGGAAGTGAAGAACGCGTCAGAAATAAAGAAGAGGGAGAATGCTCCCTTTTCCGAGAAAGAGCAGGATTTAAAGGCACAGATTGCAAGAGGGAAGCGCTTGCAGGAAGACCGCCCTACAGGAAGAGATCAGGGGAAGGAAGATCTGTCTTTTTTGGATAGGAAGCTTTCCCAAGGGGGAAAGAGGGAAAAAAATCCGGACTTCTATACCCTTCCCAAGGAAAGAAACGAGGAGAAGCGCAAGAGCTCTTTGGATATTTTGCAGGTGAATTCTCCGGATCAGATAGAGGAAGAGCTGGAAGAGTATTATGATGAGAAGAATAAAAAGAAGAAATCCTTGTGGAAGAAGGTTCTTCTGATTTCCGTTATCGAAATTCTCACTTTGATTATGATTTTCTGTACCGGTTATGTGGTTCGCTACATGAATATCAAGCCGGATGTGCAGTTTAATACAAAGAACGTTAAGAATGACAATATCGATGTCAAAAAGCAGGAGCAGATGCAGGGCTACTGGACTATTGCTGTTTTCGGTGTAGACTCCCGTGACGGCGGAGTGGGCCGGGGTGCCAATGCGGATGTGCAGATTATTGTTTGCATCGACAGGGGCACGGGAGAAGTTAAGCTGGCTTCCGTATTCCGTGATACCTATTTGAATCTGGCAGCAGGCTCCCGTTTCGCCAAGATTAACGAGGCCTATGCGGATGGAGGCCCGGAACAGGCGGTTGCGGCTCTCAATAAAAACCTGGATTTGGATATTGAACACTATGCCACCTTTAACTGGAGAGCAGTGGCAGATGTGATTACCATGCTGGGGGGAGTGGATATTGATATTACCCAGAAGGAATTCCGTTACATGAATGCCTATATTCATGAGACCAGTATTGAGTCCAAGGTCAATGAGAAGAATCCTGCGGCGGAGTATATTAAGGGACCGGGAATGCAGCATTTGGACGGTGTACAGGCGGTAGCATATGCCAGACTTCGATACATGGATGATGACTTTACCAGGACCAAGAGACAAAGAGAGGTTATCTCTCAGGTTCTTGCCAATGCCAAAAAGGCGGATTTAGCCACCTTGACCAATGTTATTGATACCGTTCTTCCTCAGATTGCCTTTAATATGGATGTGGGAGATATCTTAGAGCTGGCCAAGGGTGTTAATCGTTATAATATTGTAGGTTCTGAAGGCTTCCCTTATGATTTGACCACACAAATGATGGGTAAGAAGGGAGATTGCGTTATTCCCCAGAGCTTAGCCTCCAATGTAACCAAGCTTCATGCTTATCTCTTTAATGATACGAATTATAAGCCCTCTGCTGCAGTCTGGACCTACAGTGACAAGATTGCGGAGGATTCCGGAAGCTATAAGAACGGAAGAGGAGACAGCGACAGCAGCTCCAAAAAGAAGAAATCCTCAGAAGACAGAGAGGAAGAAGAGAATAGTAAAAAGAAGAAGAGTTCCACGGAAGAAAGCGGAAAGAAGAAATCTCAGTCCGAGGAAAGCTCCGAGTCCAAGAAATCCAAAACAGAGACGGACAGCAACGGAAAAACCGTAGAAAGTACAAAGAATTCCGAATCCAAGCAGGAAAGCAAAGAAAGCAAGAAGGGCGAGATTCAGTACACGGAAGAAAGTACTACGGGAGAAAACAAGAAAATCACGGAAGAAAGTAAGAAATCCAACGAAGAGACGAAGAAATCCGTGGAAGAAACAAAGAAAAAGGAAAATAATGCAGAGCCGAGCATAGGTAATAATCCGCCTACTGCGGCAAGCTCCGCAAATTCGGAGAGAATCCGGGACCGGGTGATATTGTAGATTAGTATTTTGTAGAAAATGAATGAGGGAAGAGGGAAAGCTATGGAACTAAAGGACTCAAAGGCCAAAAGAGACTTTTATACAATCGGAAATGGAATTTGTTTACTTTACCTTGCCTTGATGCTTTTGCTTTTTCCCTCTCTATTCTCGGGACAAATACTTTGATATTCTCCAGGCTCGTTTTGATTTTTTCTGGATCTGCAGCAGTGTTTTTTCCGTACTGCTTTTTGCCTTTGTGGCTTTATATTCTTTGACCCTAAAGAAGGAAGAACGAAAAGAGATTCTTCCTTCTCTTTTTTGGAAGAAGGAAGCGGGAAAGAAAAAGCCCTTGTTTGCTACGGATATTCCCTTTTGTCTTCTGATTCTTCTCTTTTTCCTTTCCATGTTCCTTTCCGGATATCCTTACGAAACCTGGTGGGGAAGTACGGGAAGATATATGGGAGTTCTGAGCTGGCTGCTTTTCTTTACGGTGTATCTTGGCCTTAGTCGATTTTATCGCTTTAAAAAGTTTCATCTTCTCCTGTTTTCTGTAGGCGTGGTTTTACAGTGCTTATGGGGAATCAGCGATTTTTACATGATGAACTATATGCATTTCTTCGACAATGTTTCGGACTTATCCAAGTGGGCGATGTTCGCGGGACCTGTGGGCAATATCAATGGCTATACCAGCCTTGTTTTATTTTATGCCTGCCTCTATACCGGTTTGTATTTGCAGGAGAAGGAGCTTCGCTGGAAGCACTTTTTTATGGGAATGATGCTGCTTTGTCACATTGTTACAATCTTCGGAAGTAGCGACAACGCAGTCATCGGCTACTTCTTTGTTTTTCTGGTCCTACCGTTTTTTAGCTGGAAGGACAACAAAAGCTTCGGAACCTGTCTTTCCGTGTATTTCTTATTTTTCCTTTCTTTGAAGCTTTCCGTGCTTCTTGCCGGAAAAGGACAAAGCATTATACAGATTTCTCCACCGGGATTTCTCTTTTCCATGGGAAAGACAGTTCTTCCTTACCTGGGCATGGGACTCACCGGCATCCTTTGGGCTTTGGGAAGATTCAGCAAGAAGGAATTGTCCATGAAGCTTTTCAAGAGGATTTATGTCCTGCTTTTAATCCTGTTCTTCATGGCAGGAGCCTATGTCATCTATGATGTAAATGTGCTGCATCGCTATCCGGTACTGGAACAGTTCAGCCAATTTTTACGCTTTGATGATTCCTGGGGAACCGGAAGAGGCTTTATCTGGAGGATGGGTATGGAATACTTCCGGGACAAGATGCCTATGCTTAAGAGACTTTTCGGCTATGGACCGGACGGATATTTTATGCTGACTAACGACAATTATAAGGTGGAAGTGGAACAGGCCGGTATGGGACTGATTGACAGTATTCATAATGAATATCTGAATTTGCTTTTGACCATCGGTGTTTTTGGACTTTTAGCCTATCTTTTTTTCCTGAAAAATGTCTTCACCGTGTTTTGGAAGAAAGAGACTGAGCATTCAGCGGAAGTAACTTTCGGACAAACTGCCTTTCCCTTTGCGGTAAGCCTGGCTTATCTGGCTTATCTCACTCAGGCCGGCATTAATATTGCGGTACCCATTGTAATGCCCATTGTGATGATTGTGACATTCTTAGGGGTTTCCGGGAAAAGAGCGGAATAAAAAAGGGAGCTGTACAGCTCCCTTTTAAATATTTTAAGGTATTATTCCTCCGGCTCGATTAAGCCGTAGCTGTTAGCCTTTCTCTTATAGACTACATTGACCTTGCCGGTGTTGCCGTCTTGGAAAACGAAGAAGCTGTGCCCCAGAAGCTCCATTTGCAAACAAGCTTCTTCTGCAGTCATAGGCTTTAAATCAATGTGCTTGGTACGAACAATCTTGATTTCTTCCTCGTCCTGTGCCGGCTTCTCATCAATGAATTCCGAACTAAAGTCGGAACCTGCCTGATGACGCTGAATTAATTTGTTCTTGTATTTACGAATCTGCCGCTCCAGAACATCCACCACAAGATCAATAGACTGGTACATATCTTCGGTAGCTTCCTCTGCACGGATCACGCTTCCCTTTACGGGGATGGTTACCTCGATCTTTTGCATATCCTTTTGGGTAGAAAGTGTTACGTTACAGGGGGTTTCCGCCTGGAAAAACTTATCCAGCTTCCCTAACTTCTTCTCCACGCCATTTTTTAGTCCATCGGTTAGACTAAGGTTTCTTCCGGTAATGGTAATTTTCATAAAAAATTCCTTCCTTTCTATGTAGTCCAAAAGAATTTCTTCTTTTCTTGAGTATAGCATTTTTTTTCATCTAAGGATATGAAAATCTTGTGAATAATCAACAAATCTGTGTGGCTGAAACACCTTGAATAAGCTTGGAACTAATGGTAGAATCTATGAGTTATAGATTTATACGGAACCATACGAGATTGTATGGAGAAGGAGTATAGGATAATGAATCTTTTCGAGAAAAATATTTGGTACCCACTCACAGAGAATTAAAAGCTGATTCAACCTAAGCTGGATAAAATCCTTTTCTTTACAAAGCACTATGGCAGCTATGTCGGAGGAAGAGCTTAAGGGGCAGACAGAGAAATTTAAAAACCGCTTGGCACAGGGAGAAACCCTGGATGACTTATTGCCCGAAGCCTTTTGCTACCGTTAGAGAAGCGGCTAAGAGAGCTGGGTATGGAACATTTCCCCGTACAGCTGATTGGTGGAATCGTTCTTCATCAGGGACGTATTGCGGAGATGAGAACGGGAGAAGGAAAGACCCTGGTGTCTACCTGCCCCGCTTATTTGAATGCGCTTGCCGGAAATGGCGTTCATGTCGTTACCGTAAATGATTACCTGGCAAAGCGTGACCTCGAGTGGATGGGAAGAGTGCATCGTTACCTTTGGTTTAACCGTCGGTACGGTTTTTGAATGAGATGTCCACAGAGGAAAGACAGGCAGCCTATGCTTGTGATATTACCTATGTGACCAACAATGAATTGGGCTTTGATTACCTGAGAGACAATATGGCAATTTACAAGAGTCAGCAGGTGCTTCGAGGCTTGAATTATTGTATCATCGATGAGGTGGACTCTGTTTTAATCGACGAGGCAAGAACACCTTTTGATTATTTCCGGACAGTCCGGAAAGTCTACCAAGCTCTATGAGCTTTGTGACATTTTGGCACAACAGCTGGAAAGAGGAGAAGAGTCTGCGGAATTTTCCAAAATTAATGCAATTTTGGGAGAGGAAATTGAAGAAACCGGAGACTTTATCGTAAATGAGAAGGAAAAGACCGTAAACCTTACCCAGCAGGGTGTGGAGAAGGTAGAGAAGTACTTCCATATTCAAAACCTTGCGGATGCGGAGAATCTGGAAATCCAGCACAACATTATCCTGGCTTTAAGAGCGCATAATCTGATGTTTAGAGATAAGGACTATGTAGTAAAGGATGACGAGGTTTAATCGTTGATGAATTTACCGGACGTATCATGAACGGTCGTCGTTATTCAGACGGCTTACATCAGGCAATCGAGGCGAAGGAGCATGTACAGGTAAAGAGAGAGTCCAGAACCTTGGCTACCATTACCTTCCAGAACTTCTTCAACAAGTTCAAGAAGAAGGCCGGAATGACCGGTACTGCACAGACCGAGGAAAAGGAGTTTCGAAACATTTACTCCATGGACGTTATCCAGATTCCTACCAACAGACCGGTACAGAGAATTGATTTGGATGATGCGGTATATAAGTCTAAGAAGGAGAAGTTCCAGGCGGTAGTGGATGAGATTCAGGCTATCCACGAGACCGGAGCCCCGGTACTGGTGGGTACCATTGCCATCGAAACATCCGAGCTTTTATCCTCCATGCTTCGGAAGAGAGGTATTAAGCACAATGTATTAAACGCCAAGTTCCATGAGCAGGAGGCGGCTATCGTAGCAGAGGCCGGTGTACACGGTGCGGTAACCATTGCCACCAACATGGCGGGTCGTGGTACCGATATTAAGCTGGATGATGAGGCAAAGGCTGCCGGCGGTCTTCATATCGTAGGTACGGAGCGTCACGAGTCTCGAAGAATCGACAATCAGTTAAGAGGTCGTGCCGGAAGACAGGGAGACCCGGGACAGTCCCAGTTCTTTATTTCCCTGGAAGATGATTTGATGCGTCTCTTCGGTTCCGAAAGATTGATGGGCATGTTTGAGGCTCTGGGTGTACCGGATGGAGAACAGATTCATCATAAGATGCTTTCCAACGCCATTGCCAAGGCCCAGGAAAAGATTGAATTAAACAACTACGGCATCCGTGAAAATCTCTTAAAGTATGATGAGGTCAACAACGATCAGAGAGATGTCATTTATACCGAGAGAGGAAAAGGTGCTGGAAGGGGACAATATGCGTCCTCTCATCGTACGCTTTATTACGGATACAGTGGATAATTATGTTGCCGAGTGTATCGGAGAGGGACAGACTCCCAAGGAATGGGATTTGTCCGGTTTAAATGACACCCTGATGAGCATTATTCCTTTAAAGAAGTTAAGACTTACGGAAGAGGAATATGAGAACATGACCGGAGATGAGCTGAGCCAGAGACTGAAGGAAGAAGCCATTCGTCTTTATGAGCAGAAGGAGGCTGAGTTCCCGAATCCTGAGCAGATGCGTGAGGCTGAGCGAGTAATTCTTCTGAAGGTTATGGATCAGAAGTGGATGAGCCATATTGATGACATGGATATCCTAAGAGACGGTATCGGTTTGCAGGCTTACGGACAGAAGGATCCGCTGGTAGAGTATAAGATTGCCGGATATGAGATGTTCCAGAATATGATGAGAAGTATTCAGGAGGAAACCATCAGAGTGCTGTACCAGATTAAGCTGGAGCAGAAGGTGGAAAGAGAGCAGGTGGCAAAGCCTCTGGCTACCAACAGAGATGAGTCTGCGGTTAGAAGTCCGAAGCAAAGAGAAGGAAGAAAGATTTATCCCAACGACCCATGTCCCTGCGGTTCCGGAAAGAAGTATAAGCAGTGTCACGGCGCCAACCTCTATAAGAAGGACTAATTCCCGAAAGAAGAGTTGCTGCAGTAAAAAATAGGGATTAAATAGCAAGAAGAAATAGAGAAAGTATAGTAAGAAGAGCATGAGAAAGGAGCCTCTGTGATTGAGTTTGATCAATTTAAATCAGAACTTTCCTCCAAGGAAGAGCCCTTACAGCAGTTGGAAGCTGCTCTGGACTTGGATACCAAGAGAAAAAGAATCATAGAGTTGGACCGTATGATGGAGGAACCTGATTTTTGGGGGGATCCGGAGAAGGCCAACAAGCTTTCCACAGAGGCGAGACATTTGAAGGATGAGCTGGAAGGCTTTACTGCGCTAAAAGGCAATTATGAGGATATTGAAGCCCTGATTCAGATGGGAAAAGAGGAAAATGATGATTCCGTAATTCCGGAGATTCGGGAATTACTGGAAAGCTTTTCCGAAAGATTGGATCAGATGAATACCACCCTCCTTTTGTCCGGAGAATATGACAGCATGAACGTTATCCTTCGCTTAAATGCCGGAGCAGGCGGGACGGAGGCCAATGACTGGGCAGGCATTCTCTACCGGATGTATACCCGATGGGCGGAGAGACATGGCTTTACAGTGAAAATCTTGGATTATCTGGATGGAGATGAAGCGGGCATAAAGTCCGTTACCATGGAAGTTGTGGGAGAGTATGCCTACGGCTACCTTCGCTCCGAGTCCGGCATCCATCGTTTGGTGCGTATTTCTCCCTTTAATGCCCAGGGAAAGCGGCAGACCTCCTTTGTATCCTGTGACGTTATGCCGGATATCGAGACGGATATCGACATTGAGATTCGGGAAGAGGACATTAAGATGGAGGTTTTTCGTGCTTCCGGTGCAGGTGGACAGCATATTAACAAGACCTCCTCTGCGGTTCGTTTGATTCATATTCCTACCGGCTTTGTGGCAGCCTGTCAGGAGGAACGTTCTCAGATTCAGAACAAAAACAAGGCCATGCAGATGTTAAAGACCAAGCTTTATCTGAAGGAAAAGGAAGAGCAGGAAGCGAAGCTTGCGGGCATTCGAGGAGAAGTAAAGGATAACGGCTGTGGGATCCCAGATTCGTTCTTATGTTTTACAGCCATATCGTATGGTAAAAGACCTGCGTACAGGAGAAGAAAGCGGCAATACGGATGCGGTTTTAGATGGAGATATCGATCGTTTCATTTCCGCTTATCTGAAGTGGATGCAGTTGGGCTGTCCGGATCGAAAGATTGCGGGAAATGACTAAAAAATGGGAAAAGTTTCTTAGGAGAAGAAAGGGGCGAATGAGATGAAGATTGCCATCATGGGCTACGGAACCATCGGATCCGGCGTGAAAGAAGTGCTGGATATGAATAGGGCACAGATTGAGAAAAAGGGCGGAGAAAATATTGAAATAAAGTATATTCTGGCCAGAAAAGAGCATATTCCCGGTGTGGAGGATGCCTTAGTCACTACAGATTTTTCCGTCATTGAAAATGATCCGGAAGTGGAGCTGGTGGTGGAATCTATCGGAGGAATTCATCCGGCTTACGAGTATATTAAAAGCTGTCTGGAAAAGGGCAAGCATGTGGTAAGCTCCAACAAGGCGGTGGTGGATGCCTGCGGTTCCAAGCTGATTCGAACTGCTAAGGAGCATAACTGTAACTTCTATTTCGAGGCTTCCGTAGGTGGCGGAATTCCGGTTATTCGTACCCTTTACCATAACTATGCCGGAGAAAATGTGACAGAAATCACCGGTATTTTAAACGGTACCACTAACTTTATCTTAACTAAGATGAGAGAGGAAGGCTCCAGCTTTGAGGACACCTTGAAGGAAGCACAAAGACTGGGCTATGCGGAAAGAGATCCCTCTGCGGATATCGATGGCTTTGATACTTCCAGAAAGACTGCCATCCTCCTTTCCATGACCTCCGGCAATCGTTGCCGCCACGAGGACATTTACACGGAAGGAATCCGTAATGTCAGTGATATTGATATGGCTTACGCCAAGGCCTTAGGATACAGCATTAAGCTTTTGGGTTCCGTACAGACTGTGGAGGACAAGTATTTTGCTTATGTAGCCCCCATGATGGTGGAGGAGCAGGATCCTCTCTATCCGGTAAATGGAGTGTATAACGGGATTCGTATCGTAGGAAATTGCCTGGGAACCACCATGCTTTATGGCATGGGAGCCGGTAAGCTGCCCTACTGCCAGTGCGGTAGTTTCCGATATTATTGCGGCAGTGCGTCATAAAAGTAATTTCCAAGGAATCGGCTGGTCCGATAAAATGATTGAAATAGAGCCCATGGGCGGAAATGCTTTCCGTTATTTTCTTCGCGTTGAAGGGACGGAAGAAGGAATTGAGAAGGAGTTAAAGAGCTACTTCGTAGAGGATGGAAAGGTAAAGGTTCATGTTCTTCCCGGACGAAAGGATGAATTTGCCATCATTTCCGATATTCTTTTCGAAGAAGATTTTTCTGGCTCGTCTTTCCGCCTTCGAGGATGAAACCGGAAGGAGAGTATTCCATTACCTTCGTGTAAATTCCGGTTCAGAGGAATAAGAAGATATCGTCGGCTAGCCGCAGCAGAAACGAGAGCTTCTTTTTGGGAATATCGCTTGTATGGAACTCGATGACATAGGTCTTGCCTACGCCATTGGGTAAGAATAAAAAGAAACGCTGGCGTCTAAGGCACCAGCGTTTTTTGTGAATAGGAGCAAGGAATGGAGTGGATTAGCAATAGTGAGGAAGAAAGCTATCAGTTGGCCTTTCGCCTGGGACAGAAGGCCCAAAAAGGCGAGATTTATTGCCTGGAGGGAGACCTTGGGGTAGGAAAGACCGTCTTTGCCAAGGGCTTTGCCAAGGGCCTGGGGGTTTCGGAAAATGTAGATTCCCCTACCTTTACCATCGTGAAGGAATATCAGGGGAGAGAAAAGCTCTATCATTTCGACCTCTACCGTATCGTAGATCCGGAGGAACTTTGGGAAATCGGCTTTCAGGACATGCTTTCCGGGAGGGCATTGCTTTAATGGAATGGGCCAGTCAGGTCAGGGAGGATATTCCTCCGGAAGCCAAATGGATTTATATTGAGAAGGATTTAAGTCAGGGATTTTCCTTTCGGAAAATCCGCATGGAAGACAGCGATAAATAGAAGTAGAGTATGAAAAAAGCGAAGAAAGTTTACGGAAAACGCTTTAACAAGAAATAGGAAATAGAGTAAGCTGCGAAATAGAGTAATTTATGAAAGAAAAGGATAGAAAATGATAAGCTTAGCTTTAGATGCTTCCGGACGAGTTTCCGGGGTTTGCCTTTTTAAAGGACGGACAGATTTTAGGGGAGATGGATTTACAAATCGGACTCACCCATTCTGAAACCTTACTGCCTCTTTGCATCAGTCTTTTTGGAGCATTGCAAGGTATCTTTAGAAGAGTGGATCAGATTTTTCCTGTGCAAGGGTCCGGCTCCTTTACCGGTCTTAGAATCGGAGCGGCAACAGGAAAGGGACTGGCTTTAGCCGGAAATATTCCCTCTATGGAATCAGTACCTTGGAAATGCTGCAGGAAAATCTGAGTTTTTACAAAATCCCATCCATGTGCTTTTTGGATGCCAGAAGAGGACAGGTTTATACCGCATCTTATCGCTTGGGGCAGTGCATTTCTCCTGAAAGGGCGGTGAGTATTGAGGCGCTTCTTGACTTTGCAAAAGAACAGGAAGGGCAGCAGATTTTCTTGGGGGACGGCATTTTCCCCTATAGAAAGCAGATTGAAGAGAGTCTGGGAAAGGAACGCTGCCTTTTCCCCAATCCCCAGAACACCCTGCAAAGAGCTGCTTCCCTGGCTTTACTGGGGGAAAAGAAAAAGGCGGAAGGCTTGGAAGCAGGATTTCACTTGGAGTATTTAAGGAAGCCTCAGGCGGAAAGAGAAAAGGAAGCAGGGGTTTTAAAGGATTTTCAGATTGTGCAGGAAGAGGCATACAAAGACTTAGGAAAAACCAGGGATAAGCTGATTGCGATGAACTACCCGATTTACGAATAAAATGGGCTGAGTGGAATGGAATCCACCAAAGAATCAAGTAAGTTGCTTGGAAAAAGCAATTACCACTCATTGCCTACAATCAAGGAGGAGAAATGTTATTTCGGTACATGGAAGTACGGGATGTGGAAGAGATTTGGGAGATGGATCAGGCTCTTTTTGGCAGTATGGCTTATTCCAGGCAGGATTTTCCTCCGTGCTGTAGAGGGAAAATACGATAGAGCCATAGTTTTGGCGGAGGAAGAGGAAATCTTGGGCTATGCGATTCTGAGAGTCTTAGGCGTGGAAGGAGAGTTGGAGAGCATTGCCGTGAAGAAGAAGCATCAAGGTAAGGGCTTTGGGAAGCAACTGCTTCGGGAAATTCTCTCTATCGGAGATCGGGAAGCCATTCAGAAAATATTTTTAGAGGTAAGGGAAAGCAATTCCCCTGCCAGGGTAATCTATGAACGAGAGGGATTTCGGGCCTTTTCCAAAAGAAAGGCGTATTACCGAGACCCGGAAGAGGATGCCATCCTCATGGAAAGGACGATACAATAAATTATGTTAGAATTATGTTTACTGGGAACCGGCGGAATGATGCCCCTACCCAAGCGCTGGCTCACCAGCTTAATGTTACGCTGTAACGGGTCCAGTCTCTTGATAGATTGTGGAGAGGGAACCCAGATTGCCATGCGGGAGAAGGGATGGAGCCCCTATAGCATTGATACCATCTGCTTTACCCACTACCATGCGGATCATATTTCCGGACTTCCCGGAATGCTTCTCAGCATGGGAAATGCGGAGCGAACCAAACCGGTGACCATGATCGGTCCCAAGGGACTGGCCAGGGTTGTGAATGGGCTGCGGAGCATTGCGCCGGAACTGCCCTTTGCCATCGAATATATAGAAATTCAGGAAGAAGAGCAGAGATTTTCCTGTGAAAGCTTTCAGCTGGAGGCTTTTAAGGTGCAACACAGTATTCCATGCTTTGGGTATAAAATCACTATTCCCAGATCCGGAAAATTTTCCGTAGAGCGGGCAAGGGAGGCTGGAATTCCGGTTTCCTGCTGGAATCGTCTGCAACATGGAGAAGCGGTAGAGTATGAGGGCAGTCTTTTTACCCCGGATATGGTCATGGGAGAGGCAAGACGAGGGATTTCCGTGGTCTATTGTACCGATACCAGACCGATTCCCAGAATAGCCGAAAAGGCGAAGGATGTGGATTTGTTTATCTGTGAAGGAATGTACGGGGAGGAGGATAAACTCTCCAATGCCAAGAAGCATAAGCACATGACTATGGAAGAGGCAGCCATCTTAGGACGGGAAGCTCAGCCCAGAGAAATGTGGCTTACCCACTATTCTCCTTCGGAAGTTTATCCGGAGCAGTATAAGGATAAATTCAGCCATATTTTTCCGGTGAAATTTGCAAGAGATGCATGGAGCAAGGACATTTCCTTTGAAGAAGAGGAAGAAGGAAAATAAAGCTGAAAATGAAGTAAAGAACAGGATAGGGTAATTCAATGCACAAGAAGATTGTAACAATCTGTGTGATGAGATTCTGAATTTAGGAAATATAGAAAGAGTACAGTTTTATGGAAGATGTTTTGATTCTGGGAATCGAAAGCAGCTGTGATGAAACCGCAGCGGCAGTAGTAAAAAACGGAAAGGAAGTACTTTCCAATGTGATTTCCTCTCAGGTGGCTCTACATGCGGAGTTTGGCGGAGTGGTGCCTGAGATTGCTTCCCGTAATCATTTGGAAAAGATTGATGAGGTGATTCGTCTGGCAATGGAAGAGGCGGGAAAAAGTTTTTTTCCGATCTTACGGCAGTGGCGGTAACCTACGGTCCGGGATTGGTAGGTTCCCTTTTGGTGGGAGTTTCCGAAGCCAAGGCTCTGGCCTATGCCATTCAGAAACCCTTGATTCCGGTACATCATATTGAAGGACATATTGCGGCAAATTATCTTGCTCATCAGGATTGTATTCCTCCCTATGTTTGCCTGGTGGCCAGCGGTGGACACAGTCATTTACTGTATGTGGAGGACTACGGAAAAATCAAAATCTATGGAAGAACCAGAGATGATGCGGCGGGAGAAGCCTTCGACAAGATTGCCAGAGCCGTGGGACTGGGATATCCCGGAGGCCCAAAGCTGGAGCAGAGTGCGAAAGAGGGAGACCCCTTTGCCTATCATTTTCCCAAGGCAAAACTGGATACTCCCTACGACTTTAGCTTCTCCGGTGTAAAATCTGCGGTTTTAAATGAGCTAAACCATAAGAAAATGTTGGGAGAAGAAATCAGGGTGGCAGACCTTTGTGCCTCTTTTCAGGAGGGAGTCTGTGAGGACTTGGCAGAAAAATGTCTACAGCTTGCTCTGGATTTAGGGGTATCCAAAATGGCTGTGGCGGGAGGCGTCTCCGCAAACGGCTGTCTTAGAAGGAAGATGGAGGAGAAGGCGAAGGCCCACGGTTTAAGCTTTTACTGCCCAAGCCCTGTGCTATGCACGGACAATGCGGCAATGATTGCAGCAGCAGCCTACTATGATTATCAGGCAGGAAAACGAGGGGAGGCTTCTTTAAATGCTTATCCTTCCTTAGCTTTAACGGAAGGCTAGAGTATAGAAGGAATTCCGGCGCTAAAAGAGCGTAGAAAAGAACGCAGAAAAGAGCGTAGAAAAGAGCGCAGAAAAGAACGCATAAAATTATTCGGAATAGAAAAACCTTGGAGCCGAACGGAAAAGGAGCATGGGAGGAAGAATGCCAAATCAAAGAGAAATTACCGTCATCCTTCTGATGGCCGGAAAAGGAAGCCGCATGGGATGCAAGGAAAAAAAGCAATTTCTGCCCTTTCAGGGAAAGCCTTTATATTATTCCGCCCTGCAAAAGTTTTGCAGCTGGAACAGGTGCAAAGAAATTCTATTGATCCTTTCCAAGGAAGATAAAGAAAGGGTGGAAGGAGAACTTAAGCAATGGAGGGAAGAGCTGGGGCTTTCAGTTCTTAGAAGGAGAATCTGCACAGCGTAAAAGAGGAGCTTGCTTCTTCATTTTTCTCCGCTTCCACAGGAAGGCATAGCAGTTTCCTTGATTGAGGGGGGCGCAGAGCGCTACTGGTCTGTTTACTCTGCCTTGGAGTTTCTGAACAATAGAGACGCAAAAAGAGAAAATCAGGCAAAAGAGTATAGTACTGAGAACGTAGAAGTCCATAGTCCAGGGAATGAAGACAATTATAGGCTGGGGACTAAGAATGAAGAAATAAAGAATAGCCAAACCGAGCTCTCTCTTTTTATTCATGACGGGGCACGGCCTTGCTTTAGTTTAGACCTATGCGAAAGAATCTATGAAGCTCGAAAGTCCTATGGGGCGGTAATTCCGGGACTTCGGTGACAGATACCATTAAGCGAGTGGAGAAGGGCATTGTGCAGGAAAGCGTAGATAGAAACAGCCTTTATCGGATTCAGACTCCTCAAGCCTTTTCCTTTCCCCTACTTTGGGAAGCCTATAAGACTTTCTTAGAGAAGAAAGAGGAGGGGCTATCCATTACGGATGATGCCATGATGGTGGAGGCATTTAGTAAGGAACAGCCCTACTTGGTTTTAGGGGAAGAGAAGAACCAAAAAATTACGGTGCCTGAAGATTTGATATACCTACAATTTTTAGAAGAGCATCATAAACAATAAGATGAAATCGTTTTAAATCAGACAATAGCGTAAGAAAGGATAAAGCCAGATGATTCAAGACCTGGGACAACATCATTTTCAAAATCAATATTACCCTGAAAAAAAGCCCGGGAAAGAGGACTATTTCCTTTCCTTTTCGGGAAAGTCGGTTTTGGTTAAAAGAGGGTCGGGAAAGAAGGTGGATTCTTCAGATGCTATCATGAGTGGAGACGGTTTAAGCCTAAGATGTCCGGAGGGAGAGGGCTTTTCCTTTTATAAAATTAAAGAGTATTTGTCCTCCTTTCCCAAGGAAAAAGAGGAAGTACAGGAAAAATGCTTTATCCCGAAAAGGGAGAGCAGCAGGCCATGGGAAATGACTGGAGAAAGTCATTTACCTACCTTTTTTCCCTGGACGGGCAGGACTATTATCTGCTGAAAGATATCGTGGAATTCGGAGAATATCTTTCCTTGGAAGAGCTGCGACGGGAGTTTAAGGGACCAAAGTCTCTGCTCTTTTTGGCCAATACAGGGATGCATCTCTTTCATTTTTATCAAAAGCACCGCTATTGCGGCGTCTGCGGCACAAAGACGGAGAAGGACAAAAAGAAAGGGCTATGCGTTGCCCCAACTGTCAGGAGGTCTTCTATCCGAAGATTATGCCGGCAGTGATTGTGGGAATCATCCATAAGGAGAAAATCCTTTGCACAAGATACGCCAACAGACTGAGCTACTTACCCGCCCTTGTGGCAGGCTTTATCGAGATTGGGGAGACTGGGGAGGAAGCGGCGATTCGGGAAGCCATGGAAGAAACCGGAGTTCCCATTAAGGAAGTAAAGTATTATAAATCCCAACCCTGGGGAATGGCGGATGACTTGCTCCTGGGATATTTTGCAAAAGTGGATGAGGAAAAGACTTCTTTTACGACAACGGGAGAGGTTCAGATTGTTCGAGATGAGGAGGAGCTTTCCGAAGCGCTGTGGCTCAGTCGGGAGGAGCTGGAGCTCCAGGAAATGATTTCAGCTTAACCAATGAGATGATGCGGACTTTTAAAGAAGGAAAGCTAAACATTTGAATCCTAAAGGGGAATTCAAAAAAACAGAACAGTAAAATGGATTTATAAAAACAGGGAAGTAAAATAGATTTATAGAGCAGAAGTAGATTTTACACGGAAGGAGAAACGGGTGAAAAAGGTATTGCTAATTGCCACAGGAGGAACGATTGCTTCCAAGCAAACGGAGGATGGGCTGAGTCCTTCCCTTAGTGCAGAGGAAATCATTGCCTTTGTGCCGGAGCTACAGAAAATTGCCGAGCTTTCCATTGTTCAGCTTTGCAATGTGGATTCCACCAATATGCAACCTAAGATTTGGCGGGAAATGGGGGCTTGTATTCAAAAAAACTATGACCGCTATGACGGTTTTGTGGTTTTACACGGCACGGATACCATGGCCTACACCTCGGCGGCGCTAAGCTATATGGTACAGTATTCCAGAAAGCCCATTGTCATCACCGGTTCTCAAAAACCCATTAATCAGGACAGTACCGATGCCAAGATGAATCTTCTGGACAGCGTGCGCTACGCCTGTGACCCTTATTCGGAAAATGTAGTTCTTCTCTTTAATGGCAATGTGATTTCCGGTACCAGAGCGAAGAAAATGATGGCCCGTTCTTTCCATGCCTTTCAAAGTGTGAATTTTCCTACCTTGGCCAGAATGCAGGACGGCAGAATCATCCGATATATCCCCTACCTGCCCCTGAGAGAGGCAGTGGAATTTCATTTGGATTTGGATGATTCCATCTGTGTTCTAAAGCTAATTCCCGGAACCAGACCGGAAATGCTTTCCTATCTTTTTGAAAATTATGATTGCATTGTCATGGAAAGCTTCGGCGTAGGCGGTATTCCGGAAAGTATGCAGGAAGTCTTTTACAAGGAAATGGAGAAGTGGCAGAAAAAGGGAAAAATCATTGTTATGGCCACCCAGGTGGTAAACGAAGGCTCCAATATGGAGATTTATCAGGTGGGACAGAAAATCAAAAAAGACTTCCAGCTTTTGGAAGCCTATGATATGACCTTGGAAGCCACCATTACCAAGTTAATGTACCTGATGGCCAAGTACAAAGGGGACTATCCCGGCCTAAAGAAGGAGTTCTACACCACCATCAACAACGATATTCTCTGTGCGGTGCAATAGCAGGAATTGCTTTTCCTTGTCCCATTACCTTACGAAAATAATAAATAGGGATGTGAAGCAATGACTGGCTTTGCTTTCCGACAAAAACAGCTTCGCTTTGGGGCACGCTCTCGCTAACCTCGCCTACGCAGGGTACTAAGCGAAAAACTTCCTTCCAGTCGTTTTTCGTAAGTGCCCGCGGGCTCAGATTACCCCTGCAGCGAAGCTATTTTGCATGAAAGCAAGTTTAGAAATCTCTTTTACTTCACATCCTATTTTCTTTTACTGTATAGGGAGGGCAAGGACAAAGCAATTCCTGCCATTTTTTCCGTAGCCAAAGACCTTTCCCTTGTGGTTGGCGGCGATTTCTTTGGCGATGGATAGTCCCAAACCGAAGCTTTCACTCTGGCTTCTGGCCTCATCCAGTCGGGTAAAGCGGGAAAATATTTTTTCAAATTCTTCCTTGCTCAAGCTTCTTCCTGCGGAGTCCACGGAAAGGATGGCCATATTTTTTTCTCTGTAAAGCTTTACAAAGAGGGTAGAGGGTTTATCCGCATATTTTCGTCCGTTATCCAGAAAAATTCGTAAAACCTCCTCCACCTGACTTTTCTATAGCGTGCTTTAAAAACAATATTCTGTTCTAGGTCAACCTCTAATTCTATTCCCTCTTCGAAAAACAGTGCTTCCATTTGCAGGCAGATTTCAGAAACTCGTCGGGAATAATCCATTTCGCCATAGGTGAATACCTGCTGCTCTAAACGGGAAAGCTGTAAAAGCTTTTCCACCAATCCCTGCATTTTCTTACTCATAACAGCGATGTTTTGAACAAAATCCCGAGTTTCCGTGGATAAATCCTGATCCTCCAAAAGAGAGAGGTTAGCGGCTATGACAGCTAATGGCGTTTTTAATTCATGGCCGGCATCGGAAATAAACTGCTTTTTGCTTTTCCATGGCCTGCACACTGGGACGAATGGCCCAGGAGGAAAAAGAAGTAGTCTAAGGAAGAAACAGCAGAATCAGTACCAAAGCCAAGAGAGCAGTGGAAAGAGCCTGCTTGTTCAGCATATTTAGCTCTCTCTGATAATCTCCTAAAATCAAGGTTTTTTGCCCTTCTTCTCTAAGAAGATAACGAAGCTTATAACGATAGACTGTACCGGAGCTTTTTCCTTTGCTCAAAATCTTCTTCACGATAGTATTTAAGACTTCGGAGCTTTCATCGGTGTAGATTTCTTCGTTGCTTTCCGCATCAGTTTTCGGAGAGCTTGTTTCTGCAGCTGTTTCCGAAGGGGCATCCTTTTGTTTGCTCTTCATATTCATCGGAGGAGAACCCGAATCCTTTCCTTCCGGACTTTTTTCGGAGGGGGGAGAATCAAGGGCGGAATAGTCCCAGGCTGGGGAGCTTTGCTGGCTTGTGATTTCGTTATTCTCACCAATTTCCAAAATTACATAGGAAAAATAGCGACTGGGCAGAGCCTCATGTCCGTTTCGAAAGCCGGGGAACATCAGTTGCTCCAGCTCCATATCCATTTGCTCCTCCTGGGCTTTTTTACTATAGTTAAAGTTGGTGAAGGATAATATCAGTAGCATCACCGTAAAGAGCAAAAAGAGGAGTGCCATAATACGAATTTTTCTGCTTTTTCATTACTTTCCTTTCTTACCTTACTTATTCGCTTTTTTTAAGAAAAGTTCTAAGCTTTTTACTCCTCTTGCCCTCTTCCTGCTCTGCCAGAAAATATCCCAGTCCTCTTCGGCTTTGGATGCTTACAGTACTTTCCAAAAGCCTAAGCTTTTTTTCCGGAGAAATCCCACATAAACCTCTACATGGTTTTCCACCGCATCACTGTCATAGCCCCCAAACCTTTTTGGAGAATCTGCTCCTTACTTAGAATTTGATTTTTTTCCTTGTAAAAGCATACGCATCAGTTCAAATTCCTTTTTGGACAGCTTCAGGCTATGTGCTCCGGAAGAAAGATCTTTACTATCCAAATCCAGACTTAAATCTCCGAAGCTTAAACTGTTCACTTCCTGCCCCTGCCTTCGCAATAAGGCGGAGATGCAGGCCAAAAAGCTCTCTTTTGTCAAAAGGCTTGGTGAGATAGTAGTCAGCACCCCCTCCAAGCCTTCGATACGATCCTCCAGCTGACTTTTGGCAGTAAGCATCAGGATAGGCAGGCCGTTTTTTTCTTTACGCAGCTGTCTTGCCACCTGATAACCGTTCAGCTTGGGCATCATCACATCTAAAATCATTAAATCGTAAATGGCGGTTTTGGCATACTCCAAAGCCTCTTCCCCGTCATACGCCGTATCTACTTCATACTCCGCCCGCTCCAAAATCATTTTAATGCTCTTGGATAGAATTTTTCTCGTCTTCTACTAATAAAATTCGCATAGGAGTCTCCTTTTTTTCGTTTTTTTCCTAGTATAATACAGGAAATATTGCAAAAAGCCAAAATATTTATCGCTTTAAACCTTTACATTTAGAGAAAAAAATCTTAAAATAGGCAGGAACAAATGGTATTTTTGATAAAGGACGATTATGGAAGCGAAAAAGAAAAGTAGAATTTATGTAGAGATGCTGGGTGGCTTTTCTCTTTATGTCGGAGACAAGCAATTAGACTTAGGAAATAACAACAAAGCGAATTTCCTTAAGCTCACCGAAATTGTCCTCTTAAGAGGGCTGGGGGGCATTTCCAAAAGAGATTTGATTGATGGAATTTTCGGTCATAAGTCCCTTCTGGATGAAAACAACAGCTTGAATAACCTGCTCCACCAGGCGAGAACCCAGTTAAAGAAGGCGGGGATGCCCGGAAAGAAGATTATTGACGGAAAAAGAGGAATCTATGCTCCGGAGTATCTTCCTGAGTATGATTACGTCATGGACGTGCAGGAATTCGAAGACATTTGCTTAAAGGCGAAGAACAGTAAGGAAGAGAGTAGAAGTTGTCTTACTATCAGAAGGCTTTTAAGATATACAAGGGTGAATTGTTGCCGGAGTTTGCTACGGATTACTGGGTAATCTTGGAGAGCGTTCGCCTAAAGCGCCTTTATGATGAAGTGATCGAATTCCTGGGAGCTTATTACCGTGAGCATCAGGAATACGAAGAGCTTTTCATGATGTACGATCAGGCCAATAAAATCTATCCGGACAACGGATGGCAGATCGAGATGATTGATGCTTTGATTCTGAAGAAGGATTATAAGACCGCATACGATTTGTACATGAAGTGCGCTCACTACTATCAGGACGAGTTGGAAGTACCCATTCCCGATGCTTTACGGGCTTGCTACGAAAGACTTTCCGACAATGTTCGTGTAGTAACCGACGATATCCGTCAGATTCAGGCCAACATTGTTCGTAAGGACGAGAAGCTGAAGAGCGAGATGGGAACCAGGAAGATTGGCGCTTACCTTTGCCCCTTCACCAGCTTTATTGACGTTTATCATGTACTTAGACGAAATCTGGAAAGAAGAGGCTCTTCCATCTTTATGATGCTTTGCACCTTGGTGGATTATGAAGGAAAGCCCATCCAGAATCAGGATAAGCTGAACACCCGTGCTGAGATTTTACAGCAGTCCTTATCCGAAGGATTAAGAAAGGGAGATGTTTACACCAAGTATTCTTCCTCCCAGTATCTGATTCTTCTGATTGGAACCAAGAGAGAAGACTGTGCCATCATTTACCAGAGAATCTCCAGAAGATTAAAGGAGCTGGCAGGCTCTCGTGCAGAGTTCCGTTATCGTATCGTATCTCTTGCAGAGATTCCCGGAATCTTGGAGAGAAACGGTGCAATGGATGAGATTTAGAAGAAGTGCTTGACAGGAAAATGAAGCTTTGCTATGATATTCCTTGCGTTTCGCAAGCGTGCGTAGCTCAGCTGGATAGAGCGTCTGGCTACGGACCAGAAGGTCGTGGGTTCGAATCCTGTCGCACGCAGAAAAAGACGATGAAGAAATTCATCGTCTTTTTTTAATTCTTAACGAGTATCGCTCACGTAGTGTGCGGTATCTCGTTTTTACTCGGACAATGCTCCAGCTTTCCTTTGGAATTGCATTGCAGTAAATCCTCCAAGCTATAGCGGTTCACTACGGCATAAATGGCTTCGTCTATTTCCTTATATAAGGGGAAGGTGGGACAGCTGGCAGACCTTTCGCAATTACTTCCCTCCTTCACACAATCCACAGGGGAGAGGGTTCCCTCTGCAGCATCCAAAATATCTCCCACGGAAATATCCTTTGCTTCCTTTAAAAGAAGATATCCCCCCTTGGCTCCCCGGACACTTTTTAAAAAGCCTCCCTTCACCATCAGGGCTATAATCTGCTCTAAATATTTTACGGAAATTCCCTGTCGCTCCGCCACTTCCTTGATGGAAACCGGATTTCCTTTTTTTTCCTGTTCAGCAATATCAATCAGGGTACTTAAGGCATAACGGCCTTTGGTTGAAATCATCATATTTTTTTCCTCCATGGCTTTTTTATATCCTAGCATGGTACTGGGAGTTTTGACAAGTTTATTAAAAAAAGCAATGTTCAAGAATGTGCTTTTTCGGGTAAAATGGCATTAATGTTTCAATAAGAAGGAGAACCTATGTCTAAAATTGATTTCGCCATAAATGAAGAAGGAAAAAGAATTTCTATTCTTTCCGATAAAATTAACCGTCACGGATTTATAGCCGGTGCAACGGGAACAGGTAAGACGGTAAGCTTAAAAAGTTTTTAGCGGAAAAGTTTTTCTTCCTGGGAATTCCGGTTTTTGTCTCGGATGTAAAGGGAGATTTATCCGGTTTATTAAAGCCGGGAGAAGCTTCGAAGGGATTGAAAAGAGAGAAGAATGCAAGCTTACAGAAGAGGAATTCCGTTATCAGGGCTTCCCTGTGGAGCTTTTTTTGCTCTTTCGAAGGAGGAAGGATTCCCTTACGTTGCACGATTTCGGAGATGGGACCATTGCTCTTAAGCCGAGTACTGAATTGTACGGATGTGCAGAGCGATATTTTGCGCGTGGTCTTTAGGATTGCGGACGAAGAAGGGCTTTTACTGATTGATACCAAGGACCTACGTTCCGTATTGCAGTATGTGGCGGAAAACAGCAAGGAATACAGTGCTTCCTTTGGAAATTTGCCTACTCAAAGCTTAAATGCCTTAATCCGTTCCGTAGTAGCCTTGGAAGAGGCGGGAGGAAAGGAATTTTTTGGAGAGCCTGCCTTGGATGTAAAGGATTTCTTCCGGCAAAATGAGAAGGGGCAGGGGATTATTCATCTTTTTAATGCTAAGAAAATTATGGGGGAGCCGAAGCTGTATTCCACCTTCCTACTTTACCTTTTATCGGAGCTTTATGAACTGCTTCCGGAGGTTGGGGATTTGGAGAAGCCCCGCTTTGTCTTTTTCTTTGATGAAGCACACCTTCTCTTTGATGATGCGCCTAAGGCCTTATTGGATAAATTAAATCAAATCACCCGTCTGATTCGAAGTAAGGGTGTGGGTATTTATTACATTACCCAAAGTCCTTCGGATATCCCGGACGCCATCTTGGCTCAGTGCGGAAATAAGATTCAGCATGGCTTAAGAGCCTATACTCCGGCAGAGCGTAAGAAAATTCGTGCGGCAGCAGAGAGCTTCCGAGAGAATCCGGCATTTTCCTCCGAAGAGGTACTGGAGAATCTGGGGACAGGAGAGGCTTTGATTTCCTGCTTAGAGGAAGATGGAAGCCCTGCCATAGTGGAAAAAGGCTAAGATTTTTCCCGCCCCAGTCTTATCTGGGAGAGGCAAGCCCGGAGGAGCAGGATAGAGCTATCAAAGCGTCAAGCCTCTATATTCGCTATGGAGAGGCAGTGGACCGGGATTCCGCCTATGAATTCTTGCATAGAAAGGGAAAGGAAGAGCAGGAGCGTTTCCAAAAGGAATTAGAAGAAAAAGAAGCAGAGAAAAACCGTCTTCTTCAGGAAAAGGCGGAGGAGAAGGAAAGAGCTAAGCAGGAGAAAGAAGAGGAGAGAGTCCAAAGACTTAAGGAAAAGGAAGAAGAAAAGGAACGCCTTCGTCAGGAACGGGAAATGGAAAAAGAAAGATCCAAGCAAAAGACCGTAATGAAATCCGTAGGACGCTCCGTTTCCGGCTCCATAGGCCGGGAAATTGGCTCCGGCATCGGAAAATCCGTCTTTGGAAAAGGCTTGGGAAGACGACTGGGTGGAAATATCGGTGCTGCCTTTGGAAGAGGCATCCTGGAAACCCTCTTTGGGAAATAAGGAGGGATGTAAAAAATTAGCTATTTTTATGCAGTATAGGTCCGGAACAGGGGCACGCTCTCGCTAACTTCGCCTCGTAGGGGTACTAAGCAAAAAACGCATTTCATTTGTTTTTTGCAAGTACCCACGGGCTCAGATTACCCCTTATTCCGGACCTATATGCATAAAAAGCTATAATAGTTTATTTTTACATCGCTCCTGCATCCATGGGGACGAAGAGGCTGACACAGGCTAGTGCCACCATCAGGATGATATCGACCCATAAGAGGGGAGAGGAAAAGAATTGCTTTAAGGAAAGGGAGTGTTCCTTTTCGTATTGGTAATCTTCTGCAAAATGCGTTCTATTTTTGAGAACAAAATAAATGCCATAAAACATGCCTGCCAGTAAAAAACCGCCATAGATTCCTTGAATCAGAGTTGAATCCTGAGAGAGATTATTTACCACAATAGCCAAGAGGTTATTACTGAAATGCAACAGGATGGAATAGGGAAGGCCGTGACGGTCTCTGATGAAGAAGAGAATCATTCCCATGCTGAAGGCCGGTGCAAATTGCAGGAAATTGCTGTGCATTAAAGCAAAGAAAAATGCGGTGTAGAAAGCTGCAAAATATTTTCCGTAGGAACGGAAACGACGATAAAAGATTCCGCGAAAAACCAGTTCTTCCATAAGGGGAGCCACCAAAATCGTATAAAACAGCATAGGGGCATTCGTCAGGCTCCCCCCTCTTGCCGCTTCTTCGGAAAAAGATAAGTTTAATCCAAGCTTGGTAAAGAGCGTTATAATCGGGATATTGATGATTCCTCCTATCCACTGGGCGGCTTGGAAAAGCATAAAATAATGTAGAAAAGACAGGACACTAAAAGCTTGGTTTTTTTCCGGGCTTGGCTCTGTGACAGTTTCTTTAGGAAAGATATTGTCCAAAAAGACAATAGCTGATAATAACGGAAATGACCATGCAGATATATTGGTCGGATAGTAAAGGAATCTTTGTTAAGGGTAAAAGGAGAACCAAAAGTACGGCTAAAATCTGCACCGACAACACATATAACAAAAAGGGCTAAGGCGCTCTTATTTAAATCTCTTTTTGATTTCTAATAAATTCATTATATCTCCATTTCTATTTGTGTAATTTAAATTCTTCCAATTTTTTTCTAAGTTCTTTTAATTCCTTTTACTTCCTTTTTACTTCTATAAATCCTTTTTGCGGCTCCTTATATTGTTGCTTCTTATATTGTTGCTTCTTATATCGTTGCTTCTTATCTTTCTTCTGTTCTTTTCTTCCGAATAGCGATACAATAAAAACTCTCGATGGAAGTTGGAAAATAAGAAAAAAGCAGAGCCCAGGCTTTTTCTACTATACAAGAAAAATAATACTTCCGCAAATTAATTTAAGGATTTGGAACAGCATAAAGTTTCATAATGAGATGCATCGGCAAAATAAGATTGAATAAAGAAGGAAAAAATGAAAAAGTGGTATGTATACGGTAAAAAGGCAGATTTTCAGGAGTTGGGAGAGAAATTATCTCTGGATCCGGTTTTGGTTCGCATTCTTCGGAATCGAGATTTAACAACAGAAGAAGAAATGCGGAATTTTTTAGAGGGAGAAGAGATTCCCTCTCCTCTTTTCCTGCCGGACAGTATTCGTTTTTTAAATCGCCTGGAGCGAGCCATGAAAGAGGGAGAAAAAGTTCGAATTGTGGGAGACTATGATGTGGATGGGGTTTGTGCCTCTACCATATTGGCGAAGGCACTTTCCTTATTTTTCTCCAAAGAACAGCTTTCCGTGGTGATTCCCCATAGAATTTTGGATGGCTACGGGATTAACGAGCAGATTATCGAGGAGGCAAAGGCAGAGGAGATTTCCCTTCTGATTACCTGTGACAATGGTATTTCCGCATTTTCCGCCATGGAGAAAGCAAAAGCCTACGGTATGGATGTATTGCTTACGGATCATCATGATTTACGAAGAGATGAGGACGGAAAGAAAAGGATTCCGGAAGCTTTTGCCGTGGTGAATCCCAAAAGAGAGGGCAGTAAGTATCCTAATGAAGAAATCTGCGGAGCCATGGTTTGCTATCTTCTTATGAAAATGCTTTTGGAAAAACGGCAGAAGGGCTTAGAGCTTTTGGAGGAACTGGCCTGCTTTGCCGGCATTGCTACGGTTTGTGATGTAATGCCTTTACAAAAAGAAAATCGTGTTATCGTAAAGTATTGCCTGACCCATTTGCAAAAGACTCAAAATATCGGTATGCAGGCTCTTCTAAAGCAGTGCCATATTTTGCCGGAGCAGGAAATTTCCTCCTATACTCTTGGTTTTCAAATCGGCCCCTGCATCAATGCGGGAGGTCGCTTGGAAAGTGCGATGCTGGCGCTTTCTCTTTTCCTGGAGGAGGATGAAGGGAAGGCAGAGGAAAAGGCGGCTCACCTACTGGTTTTAAATGAAGAACGAAAGGAAATGACGAAAAAAAGGGGTGGATGAAGCGAAGGCGCTGGCGGAACAGGAAGGAGATGTGCCGCTGCTGTTTTTGGTGCTTCCCGATTTACATGAAAGTCTTGCCGGAATTGTGGCGGGGCGAATCCGAGAAGCCTATTATCGTCCCTGCTTCATCCTCACCAATGGGGAAGACGGAAGTTGTAAAGCCTCCGGACGTTCCATTCCCGGCTATCCTATGGCGGAACGCCTGGAGGAACAAAAGGAACTGCTGCTACGCTTCGGAGGTCATCCCATGGCTGCTGGATTTTTCCGTTGCAAGGAAAATGTTTCTATGCTAAAGAAGGCTCTCCTGCAAAATGCAAAGCTTCAGGCAGAGGATTTGGAGGAGAAGGTCTGGATTGATGTGGTCCTACCTTTCTCCTATCTAAAAGAGGACTTTGTTCGTTCCTTGTCCCGCTTGGAACCCTTCGGAAGAGGCAATGAAAAGCCTGCCTTTGCTCAAAGGAATGTTTTGCTAAAGGATTATAAAATTGTGGGAAAAAACAAAAATGCCATCAAATTATATTTGGAAGATGAACAAGGTACACGAGTGGAGGGAGTACTCTTTGAAGATGGAGAAAAATTTTTGAACAAAAAATCTAGCCGAAACAAATTCAATCTGTTATACTATCCAAAGATTCAGGTGTACAACAACATAAAAGCAACTTCAAGTGGTGGTTTCTGAGTATTTTTTGGAAAGAAGATTAAGGAATATTCAGATGAAAAGGAGGCGTGAATGATCGAAAGAAATCATGAATTTTTATTCAAGAACATGACCCTGAGGTGGGGAAGGGAATCTGGGAAGAGTATGAAAGACAGCAAAACAACATCGAGTTGATTGCTTCTGAGAATATTGTTTCCACTACAGCAATGTTGGCTATGGGAACCGTATTAACCAACAAGTATGCGGAGGGATATCCCGGAAAGCGTTATTACGGAGGCTGTGAAGCCGTAGACGTAGTAGAAGCTATTGCTATCGAAAGAGCGAAGGAATTATTCCATTGTGAATATGCAAACGTTCAACCCCACTCCGGTGCACAAGCCAATATGGCAGTTACCATGGCAATTTGTAAGCCCGGAGACAAGATTATGGGTATGAGCTTGGATGCCGGCGGACATTTAACCCATGGTTCACCCGTAAACTTTTCGGGACTTTACTTTAATATCATTCCTTATGGAATTACCAAAGAAGGCTATATTGACTATGATGCGGTAATGGAGCAGGCTTTAAAAGAAAAGCCGAAGATGATTATTGCCGGTGCCTCCGCATATCCAAGAGTTATTGACTTTAAGCGTTTCCGTGAGATTGCCGATGCTTGTGGCGCAATTCTTTTTGTAGATATGGCGCATATTGCAGGTCTTGTTGCAGCAGGCGTGCATCCAAGCCCGATTCCTTATGCTCATGTTACTACCACAACTACCCATAAGACTTTAAGAGGACCTCGTGGCGGTTTGATTTTATCCAGTAAAGAAGTAGCAGAGAAGTACAACTTCAATAAGTTCGTATTCCCCGGTGTGCAGGGCGGACCTTTAGAGCACGTCATTGCTTCTAAAGCAGTTTGCTTTGGAGAAGCTTTAAAGCCGGAGTATAAAGAATATCAGCAGCAGGTAGCGAAGAATGCGAAGGCATTGGCTGCCGCTATGATGGACAAGGGATTCCAGCTGGTATCCGGCGGAACGGAGAACCACTTAATGCTGGTGGATTTAACCAACTTCCAGGATGTTACCGGAAAGTTCCTGCAGAATGCCTGTGATGAAGTGCACATCACTTTAAACAAGAATGCCATTCCCAACGATCACGTTCTCCATTCTTAACCTCCGGTGTAAGAATCGGAACTCCACCAGTTACTGTCCGCGGTTTTTAAAGAAGAGGATATGAAGGAGATTGCAGAATGCCTTTACAAGGTAGCGACAGACTTTGAAAGCAGTAAGGAAGAAGTAGCAAGAAGAGTGAAAGCATTAACCGATGCACATCCTATCTATGAAGGAAAGTAATACAGCTTTACTTTGAAAAAAATAAAGAAAGCAATTCATACGAAGAGCCGTTATGCAGCAGCTCTTCTTCTTCTATATACTTGCATTTTTTTAAGGTAAAAAGCATATGATAGGCTGGAAATTTTCAATGGAACGAAAACAAGAGCCTTTGGGCTTTTATAAAACAAGGAGGGAAAATGGCAGCGGTTTCCGTGATATTTCCGGTGTTCTTCCTGTTATTTTTTGGGAGGTCACGCCAGAAGAAGAGCTTGGATTAGCCACGAACAAAAATGAGGGAGCAAAGAGAATTGCGTTGGATATCTTGTTTCCTTTCCTGATTTATCAGGTTATGGTGGAAACAAATCTGAAAAAAGGCGTATTTTTACAAATCATATTCCTGATTTTTATCTGGATGCTGGTTTACTTTCTGGGAGGACGACTTTCCAAGCTTTTACCGGCAGATTTTCAGGAAATTGCTCCCTTTTTGTGTTTAACCTGCGAAGGCGGAGCAGTAGCACTGCCCTTGTATATCAGCGTGGTGGGGAAGAGTTATACAGCCAATTTGATTCCCTTTGATATCGCGGGAATATTGATTAACTTTATCTTTGTGCCTATGATTCTCATGAACAAAAGTATAGGAGAACGGAAGCTTCTTCCCTTTGCCAAGAAAAATATTTACCAGCTCCTTTATCCTTGCGGTGCTTTTCGGAGTAATCATGAATGCCAGCGGTTTGCATCAAGTCCTTATGCAAAATACAGGTCTAAAGGCTGTTTTTGACAATACCATGGAAGCGTTGACCGTCCCCATCGGCTCTCTGATTTTGTTTAGCCTTGGCTATAGCATGAAGCTGCACAAAGGATTTTTAGCGTCTTTATTTACTTTGGCAGGAATCCGTCTTTTGTTCTGCGGAAGCATCATTCTGCTGTTCTTCCTGCTTTTTAAGGAGCAAATGCAGAATCGAATTTTTTTCCTTCGGTGTCATTCTGTACTTTCTTTGTCCTACAGGATTTCCTGTACCTTTACAAATTAAAGGACTTTACAAAAGGAGGAGCAGGAGGAATTCGTTTCCGCCTTTATTTCCTTATTTTTACTGATTGCGCTTGCCGCCTATGCCCTTTTGGTTTTATTCTACCCGATAGTTTAAAGCTTGGAGGACACTGCTTAAGAGAAAGAATAGAGAGTTCTAAAAGCAAAAAGGATATCCTTGAAGAGTGGAAAAGCTTTCTTATGCAAGCCGGGTAAATGTATACTGTTATATTTAGTGATTTTGAAAGGAGATTTTTATGGAAATGAACAATAGCCCATGGCCGGGAAGACCGGGAGTTATTCCGGTGACCAGTGGAAATGCAGAGGATGCCAATCGATACAACAGAGCCTATTTGGATCGAATTCATGTGGAAATGCGGGTGATAGACAGTACAGAGGTCACCTTGGAGAAGGAGATTTTTGGAAAGAAATATGCCTCTCCCATTATGATGCCGGCATTTTCCCACTTGAACAAGGTACTGGAAAATGGAAGAACCCCTATGGAGGAGTATGCCTCAGCGGCGAAGGAATTAAATGCCCTTAACTGGGTAGGTATGGAAGACAATGAAGATTATGGAAAGATTGTTGCCCAAAATCCCGATACAGTGCGGATTATCAAGCCATTTGCGGATCATGGAAGAATACGGGAAGAGATAGACTATGCTGTAGAACATGGCTCCGTAGCGGTGGGAATCGACATTGACCATGTGCCGGGAACAGACGGTTTCTATGATGTGGTAGACGGAATTCCTATGGGGCCGGTGTTTAGCAAAGATTTAGCGGACTTTGTAGCCTATGCCAAGCTACCCTTTGTGGCAAAGGGCGTGCTTTCCGTTCAGGATGCACTGAAGGCAAAGGAAGCAGGCTGTGCCGCCATTGTAGTTTCTCACCATCACGGCAGACTTCCTTTCGGGATTGCTCCTCTACAGATTTTACCGAAAATCAAGGAAGCTTTACAGGATAGTAAGATGCAGATTTTCGTGGATTGCAGCATGGATACCGGCTATGATGCCTATAAGGCTTTGGCCTTAGGGGCAGATGGGGTTTCCGTAGGGCGGGGAATCCTGCAACCCCTTCTTTCCCATGGGGCAGAGGGCGTAATTTCAAGGTGGAAAAATATGCAGGAGGAACTTCGGGAAATGATGATGTATACCGGAGTGAAAGACTGCGATTCCTTTGATGCCGGTGTTCTGTATCTCTGCTAGTAAGGAGAAGTACATGAAGCAATCAAATGGCTTTTGGTATGGAAAAAGCTAAAATGGGAAATGAAAATTCTCTAAATAGATCGACGAAAAGAGAAATGGAAAAATTCTCTAAATAGATTAGCGAAGAAGAGAAATGGAAATTTCCGGAATAGATAAGCGAAAAATAGAAAAGGGTAAGGGATGGAAAAAAAGACAGGAGAAAAGGGATTAATGCTGGGGCATTTTGTTTTGCTGCTGTTGGAGTGCATCGTGGTACTGCACGGACTGCAGGATGACGGACTGGGAACCTTTCGTTTCTATACGACCGATTCCAACCTGCTTTGCGGAATCAGCTCCGCGTTTATGCTCTTTTTCCTTTTGCAAAGAAAAAATCAAGAGGGAAGGGGTGTGCTCAGTAAAGCCTTGCAGAAGAAAGGAGAGAGTTGGGCATTTCCTCCCTCCCTGTCTCTTTTACGCTATATTTCCTCGGCCTGTTTGGCATTAACCTTCTTCGTGGTGCTCCTGGTGCTGGGACCGGAAAACGGATTTGCCCATGAATTTTTGGATGGAACAAGATTTTTCAGCCACTTGCTTTGTCCCTTCCTTTCCATTTTTCTCTTTCTCTTTATGGAAGAGAAGAGAGTCCTTCCTGTTTCAGCCATAGGAAAGGCGCTGGGAGTAACATTGCTGTATGCCATCCCTCTTTTGATTTTAAATGGGATTGGTCTGGTTTCCGGCCCATACAGCTTTCTGAAAATCCGAGAGCAGTCTGTAGGAAAAACCATTTTCTGGATTATAGCGATTTTACTTGGCAATGCACTGCTTGCTCTGGCTTTACAGAAGGGAAAGAATCTATTTTCTGATAACAAAAAACTCCTCACCTGATAGGGTAAGAGGAGTTTTTTGCTGCGTAAACAGCTGTTCAGGAGTACTTTAGGCACTTCCCAAAGGAGGGATAATGGAAAAATATAATGGCAAATATTGATGCTCTGTATCTTGTTTTTTATGCAAGACGCAAAGTATCCATATTTTGCTTCCGAAGGATAGGATAAAGTCCCATATAAACAAAGACGGAAACGATGGTGGAAGTGATGGCATTGATTCCGGTTGCGAACAGGCTAAACTTAAAGGAAAGTTCAGCAGCAGGCTTTCCAAGAATTAACAGCTTGTAGGCATAGCCGATGGTGGGATCCATAATAACATTGGCAAAAAGTCCGGATGCGGCGGCAAGAAGAACCCATTTAAAAATCTTCTTTCTATCGTGGGATTCTTGAATCTTCCCAAGCTTATGGGCTACAAATCCAACCACAAGACCGATAATCGTTTTACATACCAAGGTCTCCGGGGCATAAATCAGATAAACCGGATCCAGCACATCTCCGATGGCCATGCCGATGGCACCGGCTATTCCGCCTAAGGGACCGCCCAATACCAGTGCGGCAACGACAACAACCGCATTTCCCAAGTGGATAGAAGTGGCATCGGTTCCGATGGGAATCTTAATCTGTAAAAAGGTGAAAAATAGCGTAGGATAATGCCGCAAATAAAGCGGCAAGAGCTAATTTTTGTGTTTTTTTGCTTCATAATTGCCTCCTCATGTATCGTGTACTGCTATCGAGAATAGGACAATTCTGAACTTATAAAAATATCAATTTAAAAGAAAAATATAAGACCAGAATAAAGCGATACATGAATTTGAAGCTATTGGTCTTCCTATATTTTTGCTTTAGAAGCAGGTAGGAACTTATCGGCATAGAGGGAACAGTGATAAAAGCATTTGCTATAAGCAGAAACTATAGCCAAATCCAAAACTCTTGTATTATACAGGAATTTCAGAAAATGCTAGTATAGCTTCAGCAAGAAAATCTTCTGCAAAGTGAAGAAAGCAGCAAAAAGTAAGTAGCAAAAAAGCGAGTAGCAAGATGTAGTAAGAATCAGTAAGTATCAGTAAGAAAGAAGCTGAAGAAAGCTTCCGAAAGAAAGTTTTAAACCATCGGAAAGCTTATGTAGAGTATAAGGAGGAAAATAAAATGGGAGTTAAGAAGAGAAACGAGAGAAATTTTGGATTTGATACCAAGGCGATTCATGTAGGGACAGGAGCAGGCGGATCCAAGCAACCGGGGCAAGGGCGGTACCTATCTACCAGACCACATCCTATGTTTTCGATAATTCCGATCATGCGGCAGACCGTTTTGCTTTAAGAAATGCCGGAAACATTTACGGACGTTTAACAAACCCCACCCAGGGTGTTTTGGAAGCCAGAGTAGCGGCTTTAGAGGGCGGTGTGGCAGCTCTGGCGGTAGCTTCCGGTGCAGCAGCGGTTACCTATGCTTTTAAGGCTATTGCCCATAAGGGAGACCACATTGTCAGTGCGAAAAAACATTTACGGAGGAACCTATAACTTCTTAAAGCATACCTTCCCGGAGTTCGGTGTGGAAACTACCTTCGTTTCTCCCACAGACTTAGCTGAGGCGGAGAAGGCTATTCAGGAAAATACCAAGGCACTCTACATTGAGTCCTTAGGAAATCCAAACGGAGATGCTATTGATATTGAGGCTTGGGCAAATCTTGCCCACAAGCATGGTATTCCCTTGATTGTGGACAATACCTTTGCAACCCCCTATCTGATTCGTCCTATTGAGTACGGTGCAGATATCGTGGTGCACTCCGCAACAAAGTTTATCGGCGGACACGGTTCTTCCTTGGGCGGACTTGTGGTAGATGCCGGAAAATTCGATTGGGCTGAGAGCAAGAAGTGGCCATGGCTTACTGAGCCAAACCCCTCTTACCACGGCGTTCGCTTTGCAGTAGATACAGCCCCTGCGGTAATCGCAACCTACCTTCGTGCCATCACCATCCGTGATGAGGGAGCAGCAATTTCTCCATTCAATGCCTGGGTATTGATTCAGGGCTTGGAGAGTCTTGCCCTTCGTGTAGAGCGTCATAGAGATAACGCATTAAAGGTTGTGGAATATTTAAAGAAGCATCCGAAGGTGGAATCCGTTTCTCACCCTGCGGCATCCACAGATCCGGCTCAGCAGGCGCTTTACAAGAAATATCTGCCCAACGGCGGCGGCTCCATTTTCACCTTTACGGTTAAGGAAATGAAAGAACCGCTAAAGTTTCATCGATAATCTGGAGTTATTCTCCTTACTGGCAAATGTTGCGGATGTAAAGTCTTTGGCGATTCACCCTGCATCCACCACCCATTCCGAGGGAACCAAGGAGGAGCTTCTTGAGCAGGGCATTCAGGAGAACTCCGTACGTCTTTCCATCGGTATTGAAAATGTGGAGGATATTATTGAAGATTTAGAGGAAGCATTTAAGGCGATTTAAGCTAGGTTTCCTTATAATAGTAGAAAAGCAAAAACTATAGAAGAAATCTAAAAACTAAAGTTTTTTAGTAGGGTTGATAAACCGACATGGCTTGGAAGAAAGCTTTGTAAAAAGGAAGAGGCAGATGGTAGAAAAACACCATCTGTCTTTGCTTTTTGCTTTTGCGATGCTTTCTTTTTCTGCCTTTGTATTGCTTTCTTAGCTTCCTTTGCGAGGGATTGTATTCTTTTCCGGAAAGCTGTAATATAAAAGAGTTTTTAAGAATATTTCCGGGAAAAGGAAGCGCTAATGCATCATTTTTTTGTGTCGAAAGAAGAGATAGGGGAAGGGGAAATCCTTTTAAGAGGAAGAACTTCACCATTTACATAAGGTATTACGAGGGCAAATTGGGAGAAAATCCTGATTTCCGATGGAGAAGGTGTGGATTATCAATGTGAAATTCAGTCCTTTTCGGAGGAAGAGGCGGTTCTGTCCATTTGTTTTCGAGAAGAGCCCCATGAATTGCCTGCAAAGATTATCCTGCTTCAGGCGCTCCCCAAGGGGGACAAGATGGAATGGATTATCCAAAAGGCGGTGGAGCTGGGGATTTCCGCCCTGATTCCTTTGGAAAGCAAGAACACGGTGATGAAGCTGAAGGAAAAAAAGGAAGAGAAGAAAATCAGTCGATGGCAAAAGCATTATGGATTCTGCGGCAAAGCAGAGTAAACGTTCCATTCTTCCAAAAATGGAAAACGGAATGGGATGGAAGGAAGCATTTTCCTATGTGAAGGATTGTGATTTTAAGCTTTTGCCCTATGAAAATGAAAGAGGCGTAATTCCCACAAGAGAAATCCTCGCTAAGATGGAAGCAGCTGTGAAAGGGAAGAAGAACTGCTCCATTGCCCTTTGTATCGGGCCGGAGGAGGCTTTACCAAGGAAGAGGTGGAGCAAGCCATGGGAGAGGGATTCCTCCCTATCAGTCTGGGAAAAACGCATTTTACGGACAGAAACTGCAGCCATTACGGCATTAAGCCTGATTATGATGCAGCTGGAATATGCAACAACGGAGTAAGACCGGAAGGAGAAGAAGATGAGAAGTATCTATTTGGATAATGCAGCCAGTACCAAGGTATATCCTGAGGTGGCTGATTTGATGACCACCACCATGTTGGCAGACTATGCAAACCCATCGGCAAAGCACAAGATGGGCGTGGAAGCGGAAGCCTATTATCGTGAGGCCAGAGAGACCATTGCAAACACTTTGAAGTGCAAGGAAAAAGAGATTATTTTCACTTCCGGAGGAACGGAGTCCAACAATACCGCCTTTATGGGAACCTGCTTTGGCATGGAAAGACAGGGTAAGCACATCATTACCTCCGCCATTGAGCATCCGGCGGTTTATAAGCCCCTGGAGTTTTTGGAGCAGCACGGTTTTTCCTTAACGGTTCTTCCGGTGGATGAAAAGGGACATATTTCATTAACAGATTTGGAAAATGCCATTCGGGAAGACACCATTCTGGTTTCCATTATGACGGTAAACAACGAGATGGGAGCGGTTCAGGACATTGCCGCCATCGGACAATGCATTAAGGCGAAGAATCCTAAAACCCTTTTCCATACGGATGCCATTCAGGCCTATGGAAAAATGGAGCTTCGTCCCAAGAGAGATATGGTAGACCTGCTTTCCGTCAGCGGACATAAGCTTCACGGACCAAAGGGCATCGGATTTTTGTATGTGGATGAAAAGGTAAAGCTTTCTCCGTTAATGCTTGGGGGAGGACACCAGAACGGTCTTCGCTCCGGTACCTGAATATCCCCGGTATTGCAGGGCTGGGCCTTGCAGCAAAAGCTTAGCTACAGCCATTTTAAAGAAAAAGCAGGAAATGCTCTATCATTTGAAGGATTTCTTTATTGATGAATTGGAAAAAATAGAAGGAGTGACCGTACATTCGGAAAAAGGGGAGGCATCCGCACCCCATATCGTTTCCGCAGCCTTTCAGGGGGTAAAGGCGGAGGTTCTGCTTCATGCCTTGGAGGAAAGAGGAATCTATGTCAGCAGCGGCTCGGCCTGCTCCTCTAACCACCCCGGAATCTCCGGAACCTTGAAAGCCATCGGGCTAAGTCATGGTGATTTGGATTCCACCCTGCGCTTTTCCTTCTCCCAATATACGGAGAAGAGAGATTTGGAGGAATGCATTTCTGTTTTAAAAGAGGAACTGCCGGTTCTAAGGAAATTTTTTTAAGGCATAAAAAGAAAGGGGCTGCAGAAATCTGAAAGTTCGTCATGCAGTATAGGTCTAAAATCGGGGTACGCTCCCGCTAACCTCGCCCTGTAGCAGTACTAAGCGAAAAACTGCAGTTCCTTTGTTTTTCGCAAGTATCGGGCTCAGATTACCCCTATTTTAGACCTATACTGCATATCAGTTTCTGATATATCGGATTTTTGTAGCCCCTGTTTTTTACTGTTAAAAAGAGGGAAAGAAAGAAGGAAAGGGGTAGGCATGATTTGGCGTAAATATAGTATTGATACCACTGTTGAGGCGGAGGAGATTCTGGCCGCATTTCTTATGGAAGAATTGGGGATTGAAGGGGTAGAGTTTTCCGACCAGCGGGGGATTACCGAGGAAGAGGCGAAAACGATGTTTGTAGACCTTTATCCCGAGGGAGATGACAGCATAGATGATGCCACCCTTTCCTTTTATGTGGAAGTGCTTTCCAAAGAAGATAAGGAAAGACGAAAGGAAGAGGTGGAAAAGGCCTTTTCCGATCCATTGGTGGATCATTCCTATACCTTGAATTCCTCCAACATTTTCACGGAAGAAGAGTGCAATGAAATTCTCAGAGCCTTGAGAGAAGAGCTGGAAAATATGTCTTCTTACTGCAATATCGGTAAGGGAACCATCAGCCAATCTGAAACGGAGGATAAGGACTGGATGAATGTTTGGCATGACTTCTTCCATTCCTTTTCCGTGGGAGACTTTTTTATCTGCCCAAGCTGGGAGGAAATTCCGAAGGAAGCAGAGGGGAAAATCCTGCTATCGGTAGACCCGGGCACCACCTTTGGAACCGGACAGCATGAAACTACCAAGCTCTGCCTTCAGGCCTTAGGAAAATACGGAAAGGGAAAGGATAGGGTTCTGGATTTAGGAACCGGCTCCGGAATTCTGGGCATCGCTGCGCTAAAGTTGGGTGCAAAGGAAGTATTCGCCACGGATTTAGACCCCCTTTGCGAGGGAGCAGTGGAAGAAAATCTTTTGAAAAATACCCTTTCTAAGGATCAGATGACACTTTTTATCGGAAACATCCTGGGACAGGAAAAGGAAGAGTTGGCCTTTCGGAAAAGCTGTGAAGAAAAGCCCTTTTCCTTGGTTTTAGCCAATATTTTAGCGCCGGTTATCATTGCCTTAGCACCGGAAGTACCGAAGTTTCTGGAAGAAGGAGGAATCTTTATTGCCTCCGGAATTTTGGAAGAAAAGGCGGAAGAAGTCAGAAAGACTCTGAAAGCAGTGAAGGAATGGGAAATTCTGGAAGAGCTGCAGGAAGGGGAGTGGCACGCCTTTATTTGCAGGAAAAAAGCCTAAAGTAAAAATTAAAAAAGGATGTAGGAAGAGATTACCCTTTTCCTACATCCTTTTTTAATTTTCCGAAGGCTTATCCTTCCGCATTAAAATCGCCTCTGCCTCATTGATGGCCTTCTCCACCATTTTCCGCTACGATGGGCGCCAGTTTTTTTCCTCTGATTTTTCGAATCTTCTCCGGGATAGGCTTGGTAACCGGATGCTTTGCCACGAAGATGGTACAGCAATCTTCGTAGGGTTCAATGGAGGTTTCGTAGGTTCCGATTTCCTGAGCCACATCTACGATTTCCTGCTTATCGAAGGCAATTAAGGGGCGGTAAACCGGAAGGGTGCAGACCTCATTGGTGCAGACCAGACTTTGCAGAGTCTGGGAAGCTACCTGTCCGATGGATTCTCCGGTAATTAAGCCGATGCAGTTATTTTTATAGGCCAGAGCCTCTGCAATCCGCATCATATATCGGCGCATAATAATGGTCAGCTCCTCATGGGGGCAGTGCTCATAAATAGCCAGCTGAATATCCGTGAAGTTTACCACATGGAGCAGTATGGGTCCGGTATAGGTGGAAACCTGCTTCGCCAGGTCCATAACCTTGATTTTCGCTCTTTCGCTGGTGTAGGGTGGGGCATGGAAGTAGGTGGCCTCCAGTAAGGCTCCACGCTTTGCCACCTTGTAGCCCGCAACAGGAGAGTCAATTCCTCCGGAAAGCAGCAACATGGCCTTTCCGTTTGTACCCAGAGGCATTCCGCCCAGTCCGGGAATAATCTTTCCGTAAATGTTCATATACTGGCGGATTTCCACCCGAAGCTTCACATCCGGCTTATGCACATCCACGCGAGCATTGGGGAAGGCCTCCAAAATGCTGTGGCCAAGTTCCTGATCCAGCTCCGGAGAGGTCATGGGATAGGACTTTTCGGCTCTTCGACTTTCCACCTTGAAGGAAACATTGCTGTCACCATAGGCTTCTTTAAAGTAGGAAAGAACTGCATTTTCCAAAACGGAGAAGTCCGGGCTTAAAGGCACCTGCACCATGGGCGCAATGCCGGCAATACCGAAAACATGGCGAAGGGCATCAATGCACTCCTCATAATCGTAGTCCTCGGACTTTACATTTACATAGATTCTTCCCCGTTCCCGGCTTACGGAATAGCTTCCGCTGGCCCGCTTTAATTTCATCCGAATATCATGCACCAGGGCGTCCTCAAAGACATAACGGTTCTTTCCCTTGGTGCCGATTTCTGCATATTTAATCAAAAATGCTTGGTATTGCATAATTCTCCTTCTTTACATAAGAAAAGTGCATGAAACCATGCACTTTTGAAAAGCCTTGTATATCTTCTTTCTTTCCGTTAAGATACAACAGTTAAATGATGTAAGGAGCCAGGTGGGATAAAATATCCTCCATCTCTCCATCATCAGCATGAATGTTCAAGTCGATGGGCTTGGAAAGGTCTAAGGAGAAAATTCCCATAATAGACTTTTGCATCAATTACGTAACGACCGGAAACCAAATCAAAGTCCACATCAGAGTAACGAACCAACTCGTTTACAAAGGACTTAACTTTATCAATAGAATTTAATGAAATACGAACCGTCTTCACAGCTTACCCTCCTTTAAAAATGATAAGTTTATTGTAGTAATGAACGATTTTTAAAGTCAAGCGAAAGCCGTGAAAGAACTGTAATTTTAGAAAGAGGATAAAAATGGATTTAGCAGGACTGCGCTTTGCCATGCACAACTTAGGCTGCAAAGTCAATTCATATGAGACAGAGGCCATGACCGAAGCGATTTTGCAGGAAGGAGCCAGGCTGGTGGACTTTACGGAGGAGGCGGACATTTACTTGATTAACACCTGCTCCGTGACCAATATTGCGGACCGAAAATCCCGGCAAATGATTCATCAGGCTAAGCAGAGAAATCCGGAAGCCATCGTCATCGCCACCGGCTGCTATGTGGAAGGAAAGCAGGAGGAGCTGAAAGAGGATAAGGGCATTGATATTCTTATCGGAAATACCGGAAAAGGCAGGGTGGTAGAGCTGATTAAGGCCTATCGAGAGGCTATGCTGGAAAATGATGCAAGTCCCATGGAGCCCTTTTCCCCGGTGCGGGAGGAGGGAGAGTACGAAAATCTCTTCCTTTCTAAGCCGAAGGATAAGAGCAGAGCCTTTGTAAAGGTGCAGGACGGCTGTAATCAGTTTTGCGCCTATTGTATCATCCCCTATGTTCGGGGAAGGATCAGAAGCCGTAAGGAAGAGGACTGTCTGGAGGAGATTCGCCATTTGGCAAAGGAAGGCTTTCAAGAGGTGGTGCTTACCGGCATTCACCTGTCTTCCTACGGATTGGATTTTGAAAATCTTTCCTATGAATATGCCAGCAGAAAGGCGGAAACGGGAGAGGCTTTACTCCATTTGATTTCTGAGGTGGGAAAGATTTCCGGTATTCAAAGAATTCGTTTGGGGAGTCTTGAACCTAGAATTATTACGGAACGCTTTTTAGCAGGTTTAAAGGAAGTAGAAGCAATCTGCCCTCATTTCCACCTGTCCTTACAAAGCGGTGCGGAAAAGACCCATAAAAGAAATGAATCGTCATTATACTAAAGAAGACTTCAAAAAGGCGGTAGAGGATATCCGAAGGGTTTATCCCATGGCGGCCATTACGACGGATGTGATTGTTGGCTTCCCCGGAGAAAGGGAGGAAGATTTTCAGGAGTCCTTTGCTTTTTTAAAGGAAATCTCCTTTTATGATCTCCACGTATTCAAGTTCTCCAGAAGAAAGGGACGAAAAGCAGACGAAATGAAGGAGCAGATTCCGGATAATATCAAAACAGCCCTGCTCCAAAGAGCTTTTGGCACTGGCGTTGGAAGACTCAAGAAATTTAGAGAGAAATTCTTAGGGAAAAGAAAGCTCCATCTTAATAGAAGAAATTCGAGAGATTGAAGGAAAATACTATTACACCGGGTTTAATAAAGAATATATCCGCTATATTCTGCCGGTACAGGATGAACTCCTGGCAGAGCTAGAGGAAAATCAGGAAAAGAAAGACGAGAGATTAGCTCAATTAGGAAAAGAAGCTATCGGAAGCATTAGAACGGTAAAAGGCTTAGAACTGAAGGGAGAGATGATTTTTAGGGGAGTAGGAAGAGCAAACTGTAAAATCAAGCCTTGCGTTTCTACAGCGTTCTTTCCCCGAACAAGGAGGGGCGATTTCTCATGCTTCCGACTTTTGACATTTGTCTTAGATTCAAAAATTTTTTTCAATTTTTCATTTTGGCATATTGATTCTATTACTTTTTTATTCAATGCATTCGGCTCGCTTTCTCGGTATAGGGCTTATGACGGGGGCAATCTGAGCCCGTCAGTACTTGCTGAAAGCGAGCAGCGCGATGCTTGAAGCTTAGTACTGTACCCGTTGGGCGAGCTTAGCGGGAGCGTGCCCCAGAGTAAGCCCTATACCGAGAAAGCGATACATATCTTTAGAAAAGAGCAGGAAGGAAATGCGGAGTAAGAAGCAAAAACTCCGCCCGCCCTGTTCATCAGAAATTCACAAAGTTCTTCATAAAAATTCTTGACACATCCTTCCATTAGCGGTATATTATGACCATGTGTTAGCACTCAATACACATGAGTGCCAACAAAGCCGAGAAAGGAGGGAAAGAGTTCTGTGGATCAGAGAAAGGTGATTATTCTCACCACGATTATCAAAAACTATTTGGAAACCGGAGAGCCGGTAGGTTCTCGTACCATCAGTAAGTTTTCCGGTTTGAATCTAAGTTCGGCAACCATTCGTAATGAAATGAGCGACTTGGAAGAGTTAGGCTATATTATACAGCCTCATACATCTGCAGGAAGAATTCCCTCAGATAAGGGTTACCGCTTTTATGTGGATCAGCTTATGGAAAAGCAGGAGCGGGCCTTATCCGATGTGAAGAGCTCTATGTTTGCCAGAATGGAACGACTGGAAAGTACCTTACAGGCTTTGGTAAGAAACATTGCCAGTGATACCCACTACGCTGCCTTAGTATCCGGCCCCAGTATGCAGAAGAATAAAATCAAGTTTTTGCAGCTTTCCTTAGTGGAGAAGCAGAAGGTCTTATTCCTTCTGATGTTTCAGGGCAATATTGTAAAGACCATTACCTTGGACATTCCGGAGGACTTGGAACAGGCTGCCATCCTCTCCCTAAACCTTTTGCTAAATGATGTTTTAGCGGGGCTCTCCTTGGAGGAGCTAGGGGAAAAGGATATCCGCTCTTTAATGGATAGAACGCCTTATAAAGCAACCATGGAAACCGTACTTCGGGGAATGCAGGAGCTTTTGCATCCTGAGGAGGAAGAGGTGGAGATTTATACCTCAGGCGCCACCAACATTTTCAAATATCCGGAGCTTACCGATTCGGAAAATGCCTCCAAGCTGATTTCCGCTTTAGAGCGGAAGGAGGAGTTGGCAGGTCTTCTGAAAGACAACGAGTCGGAAGAAAAGGATGGAAGCATTCAGGTTTATATCGGAAAGGAAAGTCCTTTGGAGGATGTGACGGATTGTGCAGTAGTTACCGCAAAGTATCACTTGGGTAACGGAATGCAGGGTACCCTTGGTGTCATTGGACCGAAGCGAATGGACTATGAGAAGGTTTTAAAAACTTTGACAAAACTGATTCAGGATATGGAACGGAGTTTTTAAATAGAGAAAGGAGAGACTTGTGGCAGAAAATACAGAGCAGCAAGGGATGGAAGAGGAGCTGAAAGCAGGCTCAGGAAGCATCTGTAGAAGTAGATGCGGAAGAGAATGGGAGGCTACTTCCGAAGAAACTTCCGGAGAGGAATCCGTGGAGAGTTCTCAGGCTGTAGAGGAAGGAAGCTCCGAAGAGAATCCGGAACTTCTCCAATTAAAGGATAAGTACCTTAGAACCTTGGCGGAGTATGAGAACTTTAGAAAGCGCTCCGAGAAGGAAAAGGCACAGATGTTTGAACTGGGAGCCAAAAGCATTATCGAAGCTCTGCTTCCCGTGGTGGACAACTTTGAAAGAGCTTTTAAGTCATGTGCAGGGAAGAGAAAAAGGATTCCCCTTCGTCAAAGGCATAGAAGGAATATACAAGCAGATTCAGAAGATGTTTGCCGATTGCAACATTCAGGAAATCGAGGCCCTCGGTAAGAAGTTTGATCCAGCTTTTACACAATGCGGTGATGACGGAGGAAGAGGGAGATGCGGAGGAAGATACCATTACCCAGGATCTTCAGAAGGGATATACCTATCGAAATGTGGTTCGACACTCCATGGTAAAGGTAAAGAAGTAGATAATAAAAGCAATACAACAGATAGTAAGGCAGTAATGCCTGAGACATGAAAGCATATCATGTAAGAGTTCTAAAATAACGTTAGTAAGAAAAAAAGTTTTTAAGAATAACATTTTGTATATAGAGAAAAAGGAGAGTAAAGACTATGGGAAAGATTATTGGAATTGACTTAGGAACAACCAACAGCTGTGTAGCAGTTATGGAGGGCGGAAAAGCCCGTTGTTATCCCCAATGCAGAGGGTATGAGAACAACCCCGTCTGTAGTGGCATTTACCAAGACCGGAGAGCGTCTTGTGGGAGAGCCTGCCAAGAGACAGGCGGTAACCAATGCGGAAGAACCATTTCCTCCATCAAGAGACACATGGGTACAGATTACAAGGTATCCATTGACGGAAAGGATTATACTCCACAGGAAATTTCCGCTATGATTTTACAGAAGTTAAAGGCGGATGCGGAGAGCTATTTGGGAGAAAAGGTAACCGAGGCGGTTATTACCGTTCCTGCTTACTTTAACGATGCTCAGCGTCAGGCGACCAAGGATGCAGGTAAGATTGCAGGTCTTAAGGTAGAGCGTATCATCAACGAGCCTACAGCGGCAGCTCTTGCTTACGGTTTGGAGGATGAGTCCGAGCAGAAGGTTATGGTATACGACTTAGGTGGTGGTACCTTCGATGTATCCATCATCGACATTGGAGACGGCGTAATCGAGTATTGTCCACCAACGGTGATACTCACTTAGGTGGTGATGACTATGATGATCGTATTACCAAGTGGCTGGTAGACGAGTTTAAGGCTGCAGAGGGTGTAGACCTTTCTCAGGATAAGATGGCTTTACAGCGTTTGAAGGAAGCGGCTGAGAAGGCAAAGAAGGAGCTTTCCTCCGCAACCACTACAGATATTAACCTTCCTTTCATTACTGCTACAGCAGAGGGTCCAAAGCACTTGGATATGAAGCTTAGCAGAGCAAAGTTTGAGGAAATCACCTCTGATTTAACAGAGAGAACAGCAGTTCCTGTACAGAACTCCATGAAGGATGCAGGACTTAGCAACGCTGATTTAGGAAAGGTACTCTTAGTCGGCGGTTCCACCAGAATGCCTGTAGTACAGGAAAAGGTAAAGCAGCTTACCGGAAAAGAGCCTTCCAAGAACTTGAACCCTGATGAGTGTGTTGCCCTTGGTGCAGCGGTACAGGGTGGTAAGATGAGCGGAGAAGCTGGAGCAAGCGATGTTCTTCTTCTGGACGTAACACCGTTAACTCTTTCTATCGAGACTTTAGGTGGAGTGGCTACTCCTCTTATCAAGAGAAATACCACCATTCCTACCAGAGCTTCTCAGGTATTCTCCACAGCGGCAGATAACCAGACCGCAGTAGACATCCATGTTGTACAGGGTGAAAGAGAGTTTGCAAGAGATAACAAGACCTTAGGACAGTTCAGACTGGACGGTATCTTACCGGCACAGCGCGGTGTTCCTCAGATCGAAGTTACATTCGACATCGATGCCAACGGTATCGTAAATGTTTCCGCTAAGGATAAGGGAACCGGTAAGGAGCAGCACATCACCATTACCTCCGGATCCAACATGTCCAAGGAGGATATTGATAAGGCGGTAAATGAAGCTGCACAGTTCGAAGCAGCGGATAAGGAGAAGAAGGAAGCTATCGAAGTAAGAAACGGAGCGGATTCCATCGTATTCCAGACCAAGAAGGCTCTTACCGATGTGGGAAGCCAGATTAGCGACAGCGATAAGGCAACCGTAGAAGCTGACTTAAAGGCATTGGAGGATGTTCTTGCAGCCAATCCTTTGGAGGGAATTACTAAGGATGGTGCAGAGCAGATTAAGGCAGCACAGGAGAAGCTGATGCAGTCTTCTCAGGCACTTTTCACCAAAGTGTATGAGCAGGCTCAGGCAGCAGGGGCAGCCGGTGCAGGAGCGGCAGATGCAGGTGCAGCAGCTTCTGAAGGCCAGAGCGGTAACGCTGACGACAATGTAGTCGACGGAGACTTTAAGGAAGTGTAATTCGAAAAATTTTCCGGAGAAGACAGGCTTAAGCCTGTCTTTTCCTGGGATTTAAAGGAGAGGAAAATATATGGCAGAAAAGCGTGATTATTATGAGGTGCTGGGGGTAGATAAAAATGCCGATGATAGTGCCATTAAAAGAGCCTATCGAAAGTTGGCAAAGCAGTACCATCCGGACTCTAATCCCGGAGATGAAAGTGCCGCAGAGAAATTCCGGGAAGCTTCGGAAGCCTATGCGGTATTGTCCGATCCGGAGAAGAGAAAGGCCTATGATACCTATGGCCATGCGGCCTTTGATCCGAATTCCGCAGCGGGAGCAAGCTCCGGCTTCGGCGGTTTTGATTTCAGCGGCATGGATATGGGAGATATTTTCTCCGAGTTTTTCGGCGGAGGCTTCGGTTCCTCCTACGGTTCTTCCAGAAGAAGATCCAATATGCCGGAAAAGGGAGCCAATATTCGTGTAGGACTTCGTATTTCCTTTGATGAAGCTATTAAGGGCGTAAAGAAGACCATTAAGATTCGATATAAAGATACCTGTAAGACCTGTAACGGTTCCGGAGCAAAGCCGGGAACGGAAAGACAGACCCTGTCCCCGTTGTAACGGTGCAGGCCAGGTAAGAATGACCCAGCAAAGCATCTTCGGTACCATTCAGCAGGTAACCACCTGTCCCGAGTGTCACGGAGAGGGAACAGTGGTTAAGGAAAAATGTCCGGATTGCCGTGGAAGGCTACATCAACACGGAGAAGAGCATGGAAATCGCTATTCCTGCAGGAATTGACGATGGACAGGCCATTCGTAAGTCGGAGGCGGAGATCCCCGGAAGAAACGGCGGCCCCAGAGGCGATTTACTGGTGGAAGTATCCGTTAGCGATCGCCCCTTCTTCAAGAGACAGGGCGTAAACATTTACTCAACAGAAGCCATCAGCTTCCCCAAGGCTACATTGGGAGGAAGCACCATCGTGAAAACCGTGGATGGACCGGTGGAGTTAAAGATTGCTCCCGGAACCCAGTCCGATACTAGAACCAGACTACGGGGTAAGGGTGTTCCATCCTTACAGAACCCCAACGTCAGAGGCGACCACTACGTAACCTTAGTAGTAGAAACCCCGAAGAAGTTAAACAAGAAACAAAAAGAAGCCCTGAAAGCCTACGCCGAAGCCTGCGGAGAGAAGGTAGACTAGTAAAAATTCATAAGAGCACAATTTCCGTAAATTCACTAATACATTCTTCCAAACTGACGATATTGATTAAAGCGGAATCATGGAGGAGAGTAACTCCTACCATTTCACGAAAAATTTTTCCTGAGATAGAGGAATGACAATTTCAAGGAGGAAGAATGGAAAACACACAGGAAAACGGGTTAAGCCCAAAGGAAGCTGCTGTTAAGACACAGGCAGGCGGGGGCCAGGAAAAGCCGGGCTCCAAGGCTTTTAAGAAAGCTCCGGGAGTAAAGCCGGGACAGAAGGCAAAGGCTGTAAAGGGTAAAAAGAGAAGCAGCCTGGCAGGAAGAATTTCTGCATTGGTTTGCGTATCCATGTTGGTAGTCTTTGTGCTGGCAAATATTGCTCTGCTAAGTGCGGTGGGAAAATCCTTCGATAAGATTAATCAGGATTACTTACTTTCCACTACAGCGATGAATGTGGAAAAAGCCAGAAAGTCCATTACTTTAGCGGAGAACACTGCAAGAGCAATCAGCGAACACTTGGATGAAATGTATAACGAAACCGATAACGGTGCGGCAACAGTTCCCAGTCTTTTAAAAGACACCGTTCACTTAAGTGAAAGAAGATCCCTTTGAAGAAAAATATTTACTGGATTCTGTCTGGGAAATGATTCGTCATGATGAACACATTATGGGTGCGGGCGTTTTCTTCGAGCCAAATGCGTTCCAGCAGGGTGAGCCGGAATACGCTATGTATTTAGGAAGAGATAACGGAGATGAGAACAAGCGTTTCTACAAGTTTCTGGACTACAAGTTCTATGGAAACGGAGCGGAAGAATATTATACCAAAGCTTCTCAGGAAAAAGTCAGTCATGTTGTAGATCCCTTTGTATCCTCTATTACCGGAGAGACCATCTTCGTATTGGTTGTACCTATCCTTCATAATGACCAGTTTATGGGAACGGTAGTAGTAGACTTAAATGTTAAGATGTTTGATTCTCTGGGACAAGATAAGTCCGGAGAGGGGGCTAAGACCTTCTTTGATGTTATCAATAAGGATGGTAAGTTCGTATTTAGCTCCAATCCTGATGCGGTAGGAAAGAATCTTGCAGAATATGTTGGAGAAGAGACCTTTAAGAATGACATCCAGAGCAAGTTTGACGGAGAGAGTATCTTCCACGTTAAGGACAGTCACCGTATTCGTTACTTTGCACCGCTCACCATCTATGGAACAGACTGGTATGTGCAGTCCGCAATGAGCTTAGACCTTTACAACCAGGGTAAGAATCAGCTCTTTGTTGCTTTGGCTGTTGCAGAAGTTGTTTTGTTTATTCTTTTACAGGTAATTCTTTTCACAGCACTGAAGAAGTCTCTTAGTCCTCTTGGAAAGCTGGCAGAGGAAAGTGACAAGTTGGCAGAGGGTAACTTCGACATTAAGGTTTCCTATGCCCAAGAAGATGAAATCGGTCGTCTGGTAAAGAGCTTTAACAATATCGTAAAGCGTTTGACCTATGTGGTATCCGATTTACAGGCGAAGCTTGGAGCATTTGCTCAGGGAGATTTCGGATCTGAAATCAAAGAAGATGAGAACTATAAGGGAGATTTCCGTCCAATCTTGAACTCTTTACAGGAAATTTCCACAAGCCTGAACAGTACCTTGAAGAACGTACACACTTCTTCTTCCGAAGTAAGTAGCAGTGCGGAACAGGTAAGTAGCATGGCCCAGAGAATTTCCGAGGGTACTACCAAGCAGGCTTCTTCCATTGCAGAGCTTTCCAAGACCATGGAAAACATTACAGAACAGATTCGTCATACTACAAAGCAGGCGGAAAAGGCACAGCAGCTTGGTGTTGTCAGTGGTTCTCATGTGGAAACCAGTAACCAGAAGATGACTGACATGCAGGGCGCTATGGAAGAAATCACCGAGAAGTCTAAGGAAATCAGTAAGATTATTAAGACCATCGATGATATCGCTTTCCAGACCAATATCCTTTCCTTAAATGCAGCTATCGAGGCGGCAAGAGCAGGAGAGGCAGGAAAGGGCTTTGCGGTAGTTGCGGATGAAGTCGGAAACCTGGCTAAGAAGTCTCAGGAAGCGGCTCAGAATACTTCTCTTCTGATTGAGGAGACCATCGGTGCAGTACAGAAGGGTGCTAAGTTCACCGAGGAAACTGCGGAAGCTTTACATTCCGTATCCGAGAGTACAAACCAGGTGAATGATTTAATCGGAGAAATTTCCAAGGCTTCCGAAGAGGAATCCTCAGGCGTTAGTCGCTTGAGTGACGGTCTTCAGGAAATCTCCGCTGTAGTGCAGGAGAACTCCGCAACAGCAGAGGAAAGTGCAGCAACAGCAGAGGAATTATCCGCTCAGGCTAACCTGATGAACGACCTTGTAGATAAGTTTAAGGTTAGATAATAGAGGGTTCTGTTTATCGACATAAGCTTTAGCTTAAGATTATAAAATGGAGCATAGAGAATGGCATTAGTGCCTCTACTCTATGCTCTATTTTTGTATAGAAATTGAGAAAAAAATATAGACAGGAAAACTATTGATTTTTTTAGATTCTCAAAAGAAATTATTATGCCATAAATGAATTTTTGCATAAACAGATAATAGGATAATAATTATTTGTCGACAAACTGTTAGGACTTCCCCTACAATAGGCAGTCCTAACAGTTTTTCTGTTTAAGACGATTGCCTTAAAATTCATTTTTATGGAGTATTGCCTGCCTAGTTGTGCAATTTCTTGTTTAAGGCGTCGTTTAGAATAAGCTTCAAGTGGGAAGAATAGAGTCATAAAGGAGTGTGACATGGAGTACAAAATGAGAAAGCAGGAGACTGCGGAAGCTATGGGAAGAGGAAGGGATACCTTAACCCGTAGGAATTTTTCCAAAAGACGTCAAAGAGGAGGCTTTGCCAAGAAGGGTATGGCTTATTTCCTCAGTTTTTTGATGCTTGCAGGGAAATTTGCAAAGCGTGAGCTATGCGGAAGAAATTGCCGGAGAAACGGTAGAACGTATCGCTCTTGCTACGGAAGAAAAAAATCCTCTGAAAGTCTAAGAAAAAGGGAGGAAGAGAAGAAGCTGTCCTTTCTTCGGAAGAGAAGACGGGGGAGAGAAAGACTTCTTTGGAAGAAACTGCCTTAGAAAAGGAAGGATCCGCATCAGAGGGAAAAAAGGAAAAGAAAGAAGAGCTAGCTTCAGAAGAGGAGAATAAGACTGCTCCTTCGGAAGCAAAGACTGAGGAGCCTTCTTTGGAAGAGAAGGCGAGTTTGTCATCGGAAGAAGCTAAGCAGGAAGAAAAGCCGGGTATATGGAAGCCGGTTCCTTTGAGGGCCTCCTACGGTAATGATATTACTGTGCTGGCAAGCTATTCTGAGGGAACCTTCTTTGAGGGAACCAGAATGAAGGTGGTCCCGGTAGATTCAGAAAGTATTCTGGAAGAGGCCAAGACCCTTTCTCAGAAGGATTATAAGAAAAAGAATCCGGGGGAAGAGGCGGAGGTTGAAGTTCTGGAGGCTATCGACATTTCCTTCTACAGAGAAGTTAACGGTGTAGAAAAGGAAGTACAGCCCTAAGAACAGCAAGAAGGTAAAACTTCACCTGCAAAAAAAGTAAAAAAATAAAGGATGCTTTAGAGAAGACTGAGGAGAAATTTAAAGAAGATCGAGAAGAGGAACTTGAGGAAGAATTACAGATTGTACATCTTTCTGAAGATCATCCCGGAGAAATCCTTAGTGTAAAGGAGGAGGGAGAAGAACTCCTATTTTTCCGCAAAGCATTTCAGTCCCTTTGTCCTGATGGGAAGTGGTTCAGGGAGAAGAGGCTGTCAACCATGAGTTTAAGGCGTTCTGGACAGAGCTCTAATGCTCCTCGATTTGGCAGCATCATTCCCAATGGCCATACTTATACCGATGGCAGTAACGGTGTAATGCAGGGAACAAAGAGATTTAAAAATCATTCCTCCGGAGAATGCTTCCAACGGTACGGATACAACTACCCTGGGCATAGAGCTTACCCTGAAGGGAAACAAAAATGTCAGTTATGATCCCGGAACGGTTAGCATTGATATTCCTGCCAGAATTTTTGAAGGCTGGGATGAAAATGAACCGAACAAACTTTCCGTGTATGAGAAAAAGGAAGGAATCGGCATAAGTTACAACCATCTATGGCTACCGGTTTGCTTGAGGCGCCGAATACCAATACCCAAAGTAGCTTTAATTATACCATTATCAAAAAGAATGTTCCCGGAAAGGATAAGCCGGAGGAGTATCTTCATTTAACTAACTTCAGGGCGTTAAACGGTGGATTTACCTTTAAGGCGGATGTTGCCTATAACCTGACTCCTACCATGCTGAAAGTAAAGCATGATAATACTAAGGGGGTAGGTGTCTATGACAATAAATTCCCTGTCAGCTTAAATATTGACCATAGCGATAACAATTTGGATGTGAAACAGGATGTTCCTCTTTCCGTTCATGTGGAAACAAAGGTTGAGCCTACCCTATTCAATTTCAAGCACGGTGACGCGGATACGAAACAGGGGCTTTTCTTCTCCTGGGATCCCAGCTGGGGCGAGACCACGGATAAAGCGGGTGAGTATTTTTACGGTGTTTGGTACGTAAGAGTGGATAGAGCTAGGGGAAGTTCTCAGCCCTTTGATTATAGCTTCCAAACCTTAGATCCGGAAAAGTCGGATGGGGGTATCCTGGTTGGTGCGAAGAAGCTTCCTACAAACGCGGCATGGAATATCTACTTCAATAAGGACAATATTGAAAATCTTGCCAGAAACGGTTATGCGGATATTGCAAAGTTTATGGGGCCGGGAAAAAATCCTCCGGCAACACAGCCCTTTTTGGAGAACCCCATTGGTAGAAGCTATGTAGGAATTCCAAAGGACCCCAGTGTAGAAAAACCTCCCCACTAATCAGCCTTATGCGGAAACCTTAAATTATGCCTACGACAAGAATAAATCCCAGCTTTATGCCTTACTGTATAAGTATCCTATGAGCAAGTTGCAAGAGGCAAAGGACAAGGGGATCGATCTTACGACCAAGGAGAAGGGGCTTGATATTCACAATAGGATTAAGTTTACAGAAACCTGGGCAGACGGCTATGTGAGAGAGGGTGAGGTGGAGGCAGCACCGATGAAGGTACTTCTTCCCTCTTCTGGGCCGGGAGACTTTTTATTAAAGAAGTATAATACTGTGGATAGACAGTATTACCTTGGCGTTTTTGGATTACAAAGTATTTATGAAGAGGGTAAAGCGGCTCCTGTCGTATATAGCAACTGGAATGAAAGCTTTACGCTTTCTTCTTCCTATAAGGCAAAGGATAGCAGTGTAAATGTTTCTGAGAATGGAAGCTATACCACCTCCTCTGATCCTAATGTTCCCGGTTCCGGTGCTACCCTTACAGACGGAGAGTATAAGCTGTTCTCTGTAAAACCCAGACAAGTGGATGGAAAAACACTGGAAAAAGCAACAAACAAGGATGTATTTTCCAGTGATTCTATAACAAACGGTGATGTTTATAGAGGTGATGTTTATACATTAAAAGAGAATGACTACCATTATAGCCGTATTTATTTAAGAGATATGAAGGCCTATGATGTGGATTATTTGGATAATCCGCTGATAAAATTCTCCGGTAAAGCAAGTCCCAGAAAGAAAGATAAAACTTATCCTCCTGTAGAGGTTTGGGTTAAGGATAAGAGGAATCTTGGAAGAGGTTTTTTTAAGTATGGTTACTTAAGCTATAAGGATAATGGAGGCGTTACCTTTACCGTAACAGAGCCCGGTGCAATAAAGAAGAATACAGTCAATGACTATACCGACATTTCCCATACGAATCAGCTGGACTTAGAAGCTGCCTTTGGAAATAACATTGTAGGGCTTCAGTTTAAACAGGATTCCCCCTATTATAAGACAAGCTTTGATGCAGCTTTCACCATAAAGGTAACCCCTCAGCCTGCTATGCGGACCTTCATTGCCAATACCATGGCTAATGGAGGCGAGTATAATATGAACTTCCTGGCAGGTGGTGCTGTAGGAGAAGTCCGTCAATTAGGAACAGCGGTTATTGAAGAGAGGGCGGGAAAATATTTGGCTGAAATAGGCTACGGTTTAGAGCCCTTAAACATTACCTCGGAGCTGGTAAAGCAAAACAAACCTTATGTGGACCATCCTGAGCGCAGCGAGCAAAGCATGGATGTTATTGCCTGGGGCTTTAACTGGGGAATCTTCCCCACCAGTTTACAGGGGGATGAGTATACCAAACCTTATGTGTTAAAATCCGGAATTATCTATGATCTGCTTCCTGCAGGAACCTATGTGGACGAAAGCTCTATCGTTCTGGGAACCTGGGATGCGGCGGACACTCCACCGGGAAGTAAAAAATTTGTCAAGGGGAAAGACTATACCGTAGCGTTTAAGAAGAACTGGGAGAAATCCGGCCAAACCATGATGATTATCAAGTTAACCATTCCGGATGATGCAGACCATCGTTTCTGGAATAAACAATATAATCGAAGCGGTTGGAAGCTAAACTATACCCTTTGGAATCCTTACACCAATATCGTGGACCGAGGAAGAACGGCGAAAAACACCTTGGGCTTTGTCAATACTGACGAGCATACCGTTTGGAGTCCAAATTATAAACCGGATACTCTCGATAATAAAGCGGAGAAAATTGGCTATTACAAAGTCCTTGCCAAGGAGGCTTTAACACAGAACAGTAAATATACCACCTCCGTAACGGAACTGAATATGCCCTACGGCCCGGTAACGGTACTGGAGGCAAGATTCAGCAATACGGTTTCTACGGAGATTGATCCCCGTTATTTAAGTACTAATGTAAGCTATATGGGAGATCCTTATACCCATAGACTGATGTATCAGGCTTCAGATAACAGCAGAACAACGGATTTGGTCATCTATGATATCCTGGGAGAGAAAAAGGATAGAAACGGAGACTTTAACGGTGTAGACATCAACAGTCTCTTGAGTAAGCGCTCCTTTGATAAGGACAATACCAACAACTCGGATACCTTAAAGCCCAGAGTCTTTTACTCTTATGAAATTCCTACTGAGGCAAAAAGAGATTTAGGAAAGGCCTTTCATGACCCGGATTACAACAGTGATACGAATCCAAACAATCCGAGGAATACCGGTACCAGTATTTGGCATGAATGGAACTACGAGGACGAAACACAAAATGTCGGCGTAGAAAAAGATAAAATTGTGGCTTTGGCTTTTGATCTTCGTACTACCAAAGACAAGAAGCCCTTCATTTTAGATAAGAAGGGATTGCTGATTGCCAATGTCAATATGCTGGCCCATACGGATATGGATAAGATTCCTGTTGTAAACACCAATCTGGCATACCGTGTAGCTACCTTATTCCCGGGAAATGATATTCCTCAGAATGTGGCACCGGATATCGTAGAAGGCAGCAGTAGCCATAAACTGGTGGAGCCGGTAGTCTTTAAGCTTCCGGTAAAGAAGATTTTGGAAGTCCCAAAGGAATTAGCTACGCAAGCTCCCGATATTCGCGGAAAATTCACCTTCACAATCAGCGGAGAAAATGGGGCACCTTTACTGGATGAAAAGGGAAATCCTATCACTACAGTATTGAAGAACCCGGATAAGGACGGCGGAACGGTAGAATTTGGAAACATTCGGCTGATGAGACCCGGAACCTATACTTATAAAATTAATGAGCATGGAAGGAATGTAGACGGTCTTACCAGTGAGGACATGGGAGATAAATTTATCACCATTACCGTTACAGACCCGGATCACAAGAAGATGGTTTCTGATCTACGGTTTAACAGTGACAATCCTTTGACCTTTACCAATGTTTTCGGAGATGAAATCATTGAGCCGGAAATCAAGGTGCAAAAGTTCTTAAGTGCTACTGCAGGAATTAAGAAGCCGGATATCAGTAATGCATTTACCTTTACCTTAAAGAGTAAAAATGGAGCACCTATGCCGGTAGAGGCAGGTGGTTCCGACAGTTTAAGTAAAACAAATCCTGATGCTGTCGGAGGAGAGGTTAACTTCGGAAGAGTTAAGATTGCAGCTCAAGGGGATTATGAGTATACAGTAACAGAAAGCGGTTTATTCCCCGGAGTAAACAACGATCCTCGTGCCACCAGAAATGTTACTATTAAAGTTCGTCGTCTTGATGGTAAACTCTATGCTTTGGTAGGAGGAGACGACTTTAACTATACCAATGTCTTTACGCCTACACCCACACAGGGACAGGTGGAGCTTGGTAAGAAGATTTCCGGAAGAAAGCCTTCTCAGGCAGACCCTTTCCGCTTTGTACTTCGGACGGAAACCATGGAGATTTCCTCCAACTCCGTTTACTGGACAGATAAGCGAGAAGATCCAGTCTTCAATGATAAGGAAATCTTTTTCAATAACGGTAACGGAAACGATACATTTGAGGAGTATCTGGATCCGGACAACAACGTTATTAGGAATAAGAAAATTGTGAGCAACTCCGATTTGGAAGAAGGTGTTTTATATGGTTCCAGCGGTCTTATTACTGAAGTGAAGCCATCCTTAAGATCTATGCCTAAGGGACTTTTCCAGCCAATGCCGGAGGGTAGCCAGTCTGAAACAGAGATGGTAGTAATCGCCGGAGAAGGACATACGGAATTTGCTCCTATTACCTTCCATGTTCCCGGAAAATACGTGTATACGGTAAAGGAACTAAAGGACGGTATTAACGGATATACTTATGACAACACTGTATATACGGTAGTCTTTACGGTAACTCAGTCTAACGATAGTAAAGAGACTTTAATGGTAAGCAGAAAGATCTACAAGAACGGTGCGGAAGTTTCAGAGATTCTCTTTGACAATAAGTACAATCCCTACAGACCGGGAGGCGGAGGAGGAACGCCAAACAGACCTTCCTTCCCAACACCAAATACACCGGGAGGCCCGGGAGAACCGCCGGCAGAGCCTGAGAAGCCCACGCTTCCGGGAGAACCGGAGAATCCTACACCGGACAATGGAAACAATGTTCCGCCAAGTCCCACAGTACCCAGAACCATCGAGGAGATTCAAAAGCGAATCGGTGAGATTCTCGGAGCAGGACGGAAGCGTCCATTAACACCGGAGGAAGAGGCGGAGTTAAAGCATCTGGGAGAAGTACTGGGAGCCCTGAGAAGAGCCCAATCCCGAAAGGTAAATACGTCAGATGCCTCTCATTTGCTTTGGTATGCCTTTGCTTCAGCACTAAGCTTCAGCCTTTTTAAGCATTTACTACTTCCTAAGAAAGCTAAGGAAGAAAAAGATAAAGCGGAAAGATAAAGCAGAAAGCTAAAACCGAAAAGTTAAAGCTCTTTCTCTTTTAACAATTGGGAAGAAGTTTCAAAAACAATGAATCGCCTTTTGGCAAGGATTTCGATCATGCTAAGGGGCGATTTTTGTAACTTTATCTTTGTTAAATCTTGTATATTGACGAGGAAAAAAATAAAGAGTTAGTATTAACTAATATAAAATTAGTAAAATCTAATTGACATTTACTAATAAAAACATACAGAAAAGGAAAACGAATTTTTCCCATTTTTAGCAACGAAGGAGGAAATATGGTACGAAAGAGCTTTAAAAAAATCTGGCAATTGGGATGGCAGCGTGTATGATGCTTTCATAAAGCTTCCCCGCTTTGGCGGTAGGAAATACGGAGGGCATTGGCAGAAGGAGGAAGGGGCTTGGACATTTATTAATCCCCAAGGAGAAAAACAGAAGGGATGGATTGTCTCCGAGGGAGCTTGGTATCTGCTGAAAGAAGACAGCGGAACACTGCAATCCGGCTGGTGGAAAAGCCCAAGCGGAAAATGGTTCTTCTTCCACACTGCTCATGACGGTTCCTTTGGAAGGCTCTGTACAGGTTGGCAGTGGATTGACGGCTACTGCTATTATTTCGAGGATCAGGATTCTGCCCACTTAGGGGAGTTGCTTACCGCAGGAGCAAAGGATGGCTATTCCGTAGATGAGGATGGACGTTGGGTAGAGAACGGCAAGCCTGTTTATGAGCAGGGCAAAGGGCTTCTCTCCAAGGAAGATGGACAACAGGTTGCGGGAGTAAGTCGTAGTATTCCGGAAGTCCTAGGGGTAAATCGCAGCAACTCCGGCGGTTCCGGCAGGTCATCAGGGGAAGCTCCGGAAGGAGTTTTGGAAGCAGTTCAGGCAGTGTAAGCAATTCTACAAACAATCAACAGTCTTCGACAGAAAAGCAGAAGGAGGACGCGGAGAAGAAGGCTCGGGAAGAAAAGGAAAAGAAAAGAGCAGGAAAAGAAAGAGCAGGGAAAAAGAAAGAGCAGGAAAAGAAAGAGCAAGAAGAGCAGGAGAAAAAGGAAGTCTTTTTCCGTATTGGAGAAGAGCATAGCGGATTAGTCAATCTGGGATTTGACAAGTACATTGTACTCTCCTTTAAAGAGGGACGACCCGAGGATTACAAGGTAGAGGTGGATGGAACCGATATTACCGAAGCGTTAACGCCCATTGATACTGCCGGAAAGCTTTGGAAGTGGGAAAGTACGGTGGTTTCTCCCAAGAATCTGACGATTTCCAAGAAAGATGGCGGAGAAGAAAAAGAGATTCTGTCTTTAAATGCCGGAGAGGCCAAGGCGGCACCTGCAAGCTCCTTCGAAAGCTCCGGAGAGCTGTCTTTAGTCATAAAGGGAAAAGTTACGAAGGAAGAGTTAAATTATCCGTCCGTACAAGCAGGTAGGGAAAGAACCAAGGAAAGTAGAACTACCTTTGATTTAAGCGAGCAAGAAGAAAAGGGAATCCCTATTACCTATTATTTTAAAGCCTTTCCGGTGGATTATAAGGGGGAAAATAATGGAAAGCCCATCAAATATGAACTACTTGCTGAAACAGAAGAACAGAAAAAATGGTTTGAAAAGATTGATTCTATTTCCTCTTTGAGTGAAGGCAGTATTTACGGCTTGGGAAATAAAAATGCCTCTTTGAAATTTACGAAGGAAGCGGTGCATAAGACTAGGCATGGAGAGCTTGGTGTTGTGAATATTCCTGCAGGACAGGAGAACCTAAGGAGCAAGGGCTGGTATAAAGTGAAGATCCATTCCTCCTATGATGACAGTACATTGACCATTCCCTTGGAACTGGTTTCTCAGGATAAGTTGGTGTTACAACAGGCTCCGGAGAGTAGCACCCCAGAAACAGGGTGAGACTATTCGCTTTATGGCAGAGGTTCCGGGAAGAATGTATCTCAGTGAGTTTGGAGAACCCTCCTCAAAATTAGTTTTAAAAAAGCCGGATGGTAGCAGTCAAAATCTGGAATATCTTAAAGACTTTTACTATTATGATGGGGCATTACTTCTTTATGGAAAGAGAAAGGACGAAGAAGGAAGTCTTCTCACCGATCAGGCAGGACAATATGTGCTTACGGTAAAGCTAAACGGATATGGAAAGATCGAGCAACGCTTTGAGGTTTTTGCCGGAGAAGCCAAAGAAGAGCAGGATGAAAAGGAAGAGAAGGCAAGACAGAAAGACGGGGAAAAAGACCGTGGCAGCTTTGATGCCATTTCCCATGCTACCTCTAGAGAGGTTCTTACGAAGAAAAAGCCGGACCTTTCCGATTTGCCAAAGCTTGGAGAAGGAGAGGATAAGTATTTAGCAGTATCCTATGATCTTTTAAGCAACGCTTTATTGCTTAGAGAGCTGGGAATTTCCAATCCGGATGCGAATCTGGTGGCAGCTCGTTTCCTTCGTTCCAGAGGGGACAAGTATTTTCTTCCCGAAGGAGGAGATCAGTTCTACGATTTTACCGGATATTTTGCAGCCTACAAAGAAAAAACGGCAAGGAGCATTGTAAGCTATTCTCCGTCAGAATATTTGAAAAACCGCAGAAGCCATCAGAAAGGTTCCTTCTTCTCTTTATAGAGTCCTGGAGGACGGCTCTTTGTCCAAAGAGCTAAGAACAGAGTATCTTACGGGAGTAAAGCCGCCGAAGTTTACGGTTGGAGTGGCAAAGCCCGGAGAGGACATTGTGTTAGAGACCGAGGATAGAGAGTATTTGAAGGAAGGAGAGATTAAAGCTTACTTAGACAAACAAAGCTTTTACAACAGAGATTAACTCTTCTTCCATGGAGATATTGGAAGAGGAGGAAAACTGGTGATTTATCCTAAGGCCTTTCAAAAGGAAATGCAGAGGGAAAGCATACTCTGATTCTGGTGCGTAAGGGTTATCAAACTCTGGAGCTTCCCTTATCCTTTGAAGAAGCGGTGAGAAGCTTCCGGAAGAAACGGTCAGTGCTTCCAATCTGTCCTCTTAAAAATAAGGACATTTGTCTAAGGTACGGAAACCCTATTGCGGACGGGATTTTCGAGATTCTTCATTACAGGAGAGATTTTAAGTTCCACAGCTATTGGTAATAGCGAGGCGTTTCATATCGCCTCGCTATTTTTTTATCTATTTCGAAGAAAATTCCAAATATTTCTAAATTTAAAATCAAAATTTAAAGAAGAATTAAAAGCAAAAATAATTAAGTAATTAAAAATAAATCATCAAAAATGTAAAATTCAAGTGACTTTCCAAGGGAAGTATGTATAATAAGAACATTAAGCCCTGTATTTTTTTTCATACGAGAGGCTTGAAATTTTAAAAGAGTGAGAAGGAGACCACTATGGCAAATTTGGATTTAACACAATATGGCATTACAGGAACCACGGAAATCGTACATAACCCATCCTATGAGCTTTTTGTTCCAGGAGGAAACCAGAGCGGATTTGGAAGGCTATGAGAAGGGACAGGTCAGTGAATTAGGCGCTGTTAACGTAATGACCGGTATTTATACCGGACGTTCTCCCCAGGATAAGTACATTGTCATGGATGAGAAATCCAAGGATACCGTATGGTGGACATCCGATGAGTATAAGAACGATAACCATCCTGCATCCCAGGAGGCATGGAACACTGCTAAGGAATTGGCTAAGAAGGAGCTTTCCAATAAGCGTTTATTCGTAGTGGATGCTTTCTGCGGAGCCAACAAGGACACCAGAATGGCAGTGCGTTTCATTGTGGAAGTAGCATGGCAGGCACACTTTGTTACCAACATGTTTATTCAGCCTTCCAAGGAAGAGCTGGAGAACTTTAAGCCGGACTTCGTGGTTTACAATGCTTCCAAGGCAAAGATTGAAAACTACAAGGAGCTTGGCTTACATTCCGAGACTGCGGTTATGTTCAACATCACAAGCAGAGAGCAGATTATTTTAAACACCTGGTACGGCGGAGAGATGAAGAAGGGTATGTTCTCCATGATGAACTACTTCCTTCCCTTAAAGGGTATTGCTTCCATGCACTGTTCCGCAAATACAGACTTAAACGGAAAGCACACCGCAATCTTCTTCGGACTTTCCGGAACAGGAAAGACCACCCTTTCCACTGATCCTAAGAGACTGTTAATCGGAGATGATGAGCACGGTTGGGATGACAACGGTATCTTCAACTTCGAGGGCGGATGCTATGCTAAGGTCATCGACCTGGATAAGGATTCCGAGCCGGATATCTACAAGGCTATCCGTAGAGATGCATTGCTGGAAAATGTTACTATGGATGCGAATGGAAAGATTGATTTCAAGGACAAGAGCGTTACCGAGAATACTCGTGTGTCCTATCCTATCCAGCACATCGACAATATTGTAAAGCCTGTTTCCTCCGCACCTGCAGCAGAAAATGTTATTTTCCTTTCCGCAGATGCTTTCGGCGTACTGCCTCCTATCTCTATTCTTACAGAGGAGCAGACACAGTATTACTTCCTTTCCGGCTTTACCGCAAAGTTAGCAGGAACAGAGAGAGGAATCACAGAGCCCACCCCAACCTTCTCCGCTTGCTTCGGACAGGCTTTCTTGGAGCTTCCTCCAACAAAGTATGCAGAAGAGCTGGTTAAGCGTATGGAGAAGAGCGGCGCAAAGGCTTATCTGGTAAATACCGGATGGAACGGTTCCGGAAAGAGAATTTCCATCAAGGATACCCGTGGAATCATTGATGCCATCTTAAACGGAGATGTGGCTAAGGCTGAGACCAAGAAGATTCCATACTTCGACTTCGAAGTACCTGTAGCTTTACCCGGTGTAGATCCGAAAATCTTAGATCCAAGAGATACATACGCTGATGCAAGCCAGTGGGAAGAGAAGGCAAAGGACTTGGCAGGACGTTTCGCAAAGAACTTTAAGAAGTATGAGAGCTCTGAGGCAGGAAAGAAGCTTTCTGCAGCAGGCCCTAAGGCATAAGAATAGTACTATTGCTGATAACGAGGAGGGAGATTATTCTCCCTTCTCTTTTGTTATAGTGTAATGTGTACATAATAATCCTTTATCCTATTGGAGTACGCCTATTCTATGATCTCTGTATGCTTGGAACGTTAGAGGTATTTCCGATAGTAGAAATAAAAAAACTCTTTATATTAAGGAATTATGAAAGCACTTTTTGTGAAGAAAAGCTTTTGTTATACTTTTCAGGCAGAATACTTATGAAAGACAGGGAGAAGCGTATGGCAGACAGAAAAAGAAGAACTGCACCCAGTAGAGAATTTATCAGAGAAAGAGAAGAAAGCAGCAGAAATAGACGTCCCTCTCGAAATCGTTATCAGGAGGATTATGATTCTGATGAGGAATATGATGATTACGATGACGATTATGAAGATGATTCTGATGAGGACTATGACGACTATGATGAGGGACTATGAAGATGAGGGACTTCGAAGAAGAACCTCAGAGTCTGAAAAAGAAGAAAGTCCCAAAGACAGGGAGCAAATATTGCTACAGCCACCGGCCGTTCCGACAGGAGAAAAAATTCTTCCGGAGCAGAATATCGAAAGTCTGTAGGCGCCGGGAACGGTGGAAGAATAAATAGAAATCCGGCTTCGGACAGGGCGGGACAAGATAGAGGGAAAAGAAAGAAAAAGAAGTCTGTTTTTCAGAAGCTGGGCATTCTTTTACTGCTTGTATTTTTCGGTCTTCTCCTTTGGCGTTTTATTTCTCCGTATTTTGGCCCGAAATATTGGACGGTGGCAGTTTTCGGTTTAGATTCCAGAGACGGTAACAAGGAGGCCGGTGCGCTTTCCGATGTGATTATGCTGGCTTCCGTCAATAAGCGAACCGGAGAAGTGAAATTAAGCTCCGTTTTCAGAGACAGCTATATGCAGATTGATGAAGAGGGAACTTATCATAAGATCAACGAAGCTTATTTTAAGGGGGGCACAAGCAAGCTGTTGAAGCTTTAGAGAGAAATCTGGACATTAAGATTGACGACTATGTCAGCTTTAACTGGGCTGCGGTGGCGAAGGGAATCTCCGCTCTTGGAGGCGTGGATCTGGAGCTTTCCGATGCGGAGTTTTTCTATATTAATGCCTTTATCACGGAAACGGTACAGTCCACCGGAATTCCTTCCGTGCATCTGGAGCATGCTGGGATGAATCATTTGGACGGAATTCAGGCGGTGGCCTACGGTAGACTCCGTCTAATGGACACGGATTTTAACCGTACTGCAAGACAGAGGAAGGTTCTTGGCCTTGCCTTTTGATAAGGCAAAAAAAGGCAGGGTCCTGTAAAAGCTAATGCAGGTAGCATCCATGGTTTTACCGGAGCTTTCCACCAGTCTGGATATGGGAGATATCACCATTGGTTACCCAGGTGGATCGTTATCATATCGGAGAAAGCAGAGGCTTCCCTTTGCCAGAACCACCATGAAGATTAAGAAAATGGATGTGGTAATTCCGGCAACGCTGGCCAGCAATGTAACGGAATTACAGCTATCTTTACGGCGTGGAGAACTATAGCCCCAGTGCTGAGGTACAGGAAATCAGTGCCCATATCGCTAAAAGTTTCCGGAGTTGGCTCTCCCATGGAAGATGCTGAGGAAGCAGGTACAGGCGGAGGAACTGTGAGAAAGAAGGAAGCCGGAAAAGCCAAGGCCGCTGAAAATGCGGAGAAGGGTAAGAAAAAGAAAAAAGAGGAGCAGACAGAGGCTACAAAGAAACAGGAAACTAAGACGGAAACGGAAGAAGAGAGCACTGTAAAAAATAAAAAAGAAACAAAGGAAGAGAAAAAATCCACAGAAGAAGAGACGAAGGAAACAAAAGAAAAGAAGGAAACGGAGGAAACTGTGGAAGTAGGACCCGGGGCGGCCCTAGGAGAAAAATCTTTAGAGACGGAAGAAAATAATACACCGGGAACTTAAAAGCCGGCAAATAAAGAAAAAAACATCCCCTGAGTCGGATATTTGACAAGGAGGATGTTTTTATTCATAACGAGTATCCCTCGCAAAGCGTGCGATATCTCGTTTTTCAGGAGTATCCCTCTCAAAGCGTACGATATCTCAGTGCTGAAGGCAAATTCCTCGTGGACTATGGAATACTATGATACAGCATTGAATAGTAATCGTCGCAGGATTATTTGCTTAAAAAGTCTACCCTAAAGTATGAAAATATTTTTGGATATCCTTATCCTTGCCGATAATAAAAAGGCTTTCTCCTTCTCGGAATTGGTAGTCCGGTCCCAAAGTAACATTGACTTCATCATTATATTTGACAGCAATAATATTGACTTTGAATTTATTTCGAACTCCAATTTCTCCAATAGATTTACCAATCCAATCCTCAGGTAAGGCGATTTCAAAAACGGCAAAATCTTTGCTGACTTGAATGTAATCCAAAACATTCTCAGAACTGCACTGCACAGCGGTAAGGCTTCCGACTAATTTTTCCGGATAAACTACCACATCGGCTCCGTTTCTAAGTAAGAATTTTTCTTGTAAATCTCTGGCAGCCCTGGAAACTACTCTTTTTGCACCCAGTTCCTTTTAAATGGGAGGTGACTTCCAAAGAAGCTAAAAAGTCGGTTCCGATGGCTACAATACAGACGTCAAAATTGGAGATACCCAGAGATTTTTAAGAATTTCTGATTTCCTGCGTCTCCAATTTCCGCATTGGTAACGTAGGGAGAGCTGCTTTACTCTTTCCTCACTGCTGTCTACTCCGAGAACCTGCGTATGCATTTCATTTAGCTTTTTGCGACATGTAAACCGAAACGACCTAGACCGATAATTAAAATTTGTTTCATACTTTCTCCTTTATCCGACAATTACATTTTCTTCAACAAGTCTTCCCTTGTTTTGGTTAGCATTAGGAAAGACGGCATAAATCAAACAAAGTCCGCCAACTCTTCCGGTGTACATTAGAAAAAAATGAGAACCATATGAGAAATGGGACTAAGATTTGGGGTGATTCCCAGTGTAAGCCCCACAGTGGCAATAGCACTGGCAGCTTCAAAGCTGGTGGCCAGTAGCGGTAATTTATCATGGAGACTGATAAACATTCCCGGAGAGAATACATAAACTAATATACATGAAAGCGATTGTCGTAGCATTTCGAATGACTTCTCTGGAAATAGTCCTTCCAAAGGCTTCTGTACGGGAATTGTTTCTAAAAATAGCAATGGAGGTTAGAAGTAAAACAGTCATTGTGGTGACTTTCATACCGCCTCCCGTACTTCCCAGCGCAGCCCCTACCAGCATTAGCAAGGTTTGCAAAAAGATTCCGCTATCGGAAAATTTTTGAAAAATCTACGGTATTAAAGCCTGCGGTACGTGGAGTGACTGCTGTAAATAATGAAGCAAAAACCCGACTTTTTATGGGCAGCCCTCGGAACTCAATAAAAAAAGTAAAATAATGCAGGAAGAAGAATAATGAATACCGTAGTAGAGAGAATGATTTTGCTTTGTAGACGAAAGCGATGAAAATTCCATTTATTTTTTGCAATATCCTGCCAAGTCATAAAGCCTAAGCCTCCAAGAAGAATCAGGCTCATAATGCTGATGTTCACCACAGGGTTTCCTACGTAATCCGTGAGAGAAGAAAAGGGTTCTTTAACACCCATCAAATCGAAACCGGCATTACAAAAAGCGGATACGGAGTGGAAAACACTATACCAAAGTCCTCTCCGAAGTCCGAACTCGGGAATAAATTGTGTCGCAAGAATGATAGCAAAGAATAACTCTATAATTCCGGTCCATTTCAGAAGAAAAACCAACATTTTCATGATTCCGCCCTGAGAGCTTACAGAAATGGAATTAGCCAGAGTGTTTCTTTGAGAATATCCGATTTTTTTTCCGAAGAAAAGGATGACGGAGGTTACCACTACCACCACACCAAGCCCACCAATTTGAATCAAGAAAAGAATGACTGCTTGCCCGAAGAAAGACCAGTGCGTGGCGGTATCGTATACAATTAAACCGGTAACACAGGAAGCGGAGGTGGAAGTGAAGAGTGCATTTAGAAAGGGGGTATAAACGCCATCATTACTGGAGATCGGCAACATCAGCAGAATTGCTCCCAATAGAATCAACGAGGCAAAACCCAGGATGATTTTTCTGAAAATAATTTAAACGAAAGAGTTTCATTTTGTACTACTCTTAAATTCATTGATACAGCTTGTTTGATTATAGGCATATAAAGAAAAATAGATAGTCAAAATATTAGATTTTAGAGAAATCGTAAATGCTATGAAACACATTTGAGTTTTGAAAACAAAATTTTTGTTTTATGAAGAAAATCTAATAAGAATAAAAATCTCTTGACAAGAAAAATAAAAACTCTGTATGATAATCGAGTCGCTGATTTTTATTCATTTTTTAAGAAAACAGAAGATTTTAGGGCTATCACAAACGGTAAGGCAACGGACTCTGACTCCGTCATTTTCAAGGTTCGAATCCTTGTAGCCCTGCGAAAAAGCATCACGAATCGTGGTGCTTTTTCTTGTTCTTCTATAAAATCAATTTAATACAAAATATCTAATAAATTTACAATATACTACTATTAATTTATTAAAAAGACAAAATTAAGGCTTTGTGCTATAGTGAAACCATGAACGAAATATGGAAGAAAAACGCAGTGGCCGAAAAAAATGTGCGTAGGATAAAAGCTATTTCTATCTATTCTATTATCTCCATAAGTTTAAGATCTCATTTTACAATCCAAAATCATATTAAAGTCTAGGAGATTCATGCCAGGGAGGGCGCTACAGCATTTGCTGAGAAAGGAGCAGGATATGCCTTCCCAATGAAAAACCTTCATTTAACGTTTCCAAAAATGAAAAGAAAACTGTATTGTTCTTGCCTGTATAGGGAGCTCTTTTTCATATTGGCATTACAGCTCTTGGTGCTTACAATAACCGGCCGGTGAAGATTCCGCTGGATAAGTTCTATCAGGTGGAATTTTACCGGTGAAGATGGTCTGGGAGAGGGGAAGCTTATCTTTCAGAAAGAAGATTTTGAAAAAAATTATCTTGGGAAAATCAAGAGAAAAGGAAGATACAGTAAGAGAAGCAGAGGAATCTTCGGAATGATGACCAATCTTTTTCTGAAAGAGGCGGAGAAAGAGATTATATTGAGTGAAGTGGAGTATGCGGTAATGCAGCTTCCGGAGCTTTCCGAGGAGAGTCAATTGGAAAATGGAGAACATGTTTCCTTAAGCTGTAAAGAGGATTTATCCTGGATTGAGAAAAGCTATAACGTGAAGTTGCTTTGGGAGGATAAGGATCTGGTGGTTAAGGGGCTTTATGAACGGACAGCGGTGAATCCCTTTGATTTTTCTGGATATTCAATTTACAGGGAAATTCTCCACAGATTAGAGTAGAGCTGAGCTTAAAAGGATGCTCCCACCTGGATGGAGCTTAGCGATGTGAATATCAGTAAAAGAGAAGGCCTTGCCTCCGGGGATAAAATCAAAATTACTTTTTATCAGGAATTAATGAGAAAAGTGGAGAAAGAGCATATCTATTTTTTTAGAAACAGAGAGGAATATGAAGTCCCCAAGGCAAATGCCTATTGGACCAGTGGAAAGGATATTCCGGAGACACATTAAGACTTCTACAGGAAGCGTTTATGGATTCTTTACGGAAGGAGATGATTGGGGGAACAGCAGAGGAATATATCGATCTTTCCGGCATATCCGTACAGTATTTGGGGAATTATTTTCTTAGTCGGAAAGAAGATGCCCCGGTGCTCGGTCACAACAGGCTATTCCTGCTTTTTGAAATCCATGCGCCTTTAAAACTGAAGGATGGAAGCCTACAAAATATTCAGTATTTTAATGGAATAGAATATCAGGATTTGCTTATGGATCAGGGACGGAAAAAGCACTGGTAAAGCCGGAGGACGGCATTGGAAAGGGAGTTGTTCATCCCATAGCCTTTCCACTTGGGGAGGATGGTTCTCTGTATTTGTACGGATATAAAGATTATGCCGAGTTTTATAAGCAGGAGATCTTCCTTCTCCTTTCGGATTACAGGGGAGAGGACAATAGCTTAAAGGCACCGGAGTCTGTTTCCGGAGTTACCCTTCAGCTACCTTCCGAATCATCCGGGGAGAGTTCTGCAGAAGCGTCTTCCGATAGGGCCAATCCCACAATGGGGACTTCAGCGGAGGCATCTGTCAAGTCGGAGCCTAATGCATCCTCTATAGCTTCTGCCGAGAGTTCTTCTTAAGACATTCTGTTTGGTAACTATGGTGAAAACCTGGATATATAGAAGACATCGGAGGGAGGAAAATTTATGGCATAAAAGAAGACATAAAAGCAAAAACTATTTTTGTAACCTGACAAAATAAATCGAATTTTTCTATCTAAAAAGAGTCGAAAAAACAGAAAGAATAGCTTCTATAGCAGGCATAGTTCTCTCCGTTTTTTTCGGCTCTTTTCTTTAGAAAGAAAATGATGGAACTGTAAAAAAAGCAAAAATAATAAAGAAAGAAAATTCTTTATGATTTTTCACAGCCCCATCGTATATTGAAGATGAAACTTTGCCCTATGAATCTCTACAGCTTACATTTACTTAAAGCGGCTTCATCCGCAAGTACGGTAACATGGGGATGGAATTGTAGAATGGAAGCAGGGGACAGAGGGGTAACCGGTCCTTCTAAGACTTTCTGTAAAATATCACTTATCCTTTCCGGAAACCATTAAGAGAATTTTTTTGGCTTTCATAATGGTGCCGATTCCCATGGTGTAGGCCTCTTTGGGAACTTCTTCTTTAGACGAGAAGAAGCGCTGATTGGCTTCGATGGTTTCTTCGGCAAGCTGTACAGTGGGTTTCCTTGGGAAAGAATCACTTGGCTCATTAAATCCGATATGCCCATCATGTCCAAGTCCCAGAATCTGTAAATGGATTCCTCCTAATTTACGAATCAGAGCTTCATACTCAAGGCAAAGCCTTATTCGCGTCTTCCAGAAGACCGTTGGGGAACAGCAGTGTTTTCCATAGGAATATTCACGTGCTGAAACAGCTCTTGATTCATAAAATAGCGGTAGCTGTGGCTGTCCTCCGGAGCAAGACCTCTGTATTCATCCAGGTTCACGGTACGTACTGCAGAAAAATCCAGACGTCCCTCCTGATATAATTCTCTTAAAACCTGATAGGCACCGATGGGAGTGGAGCCTGTGGCTAAGCCCAAAACCGGGTGCTCTCTTTGGGTGATTTCCGCCGCAATCAGCATGGCGGCTTTTTGCTGAGAACCGAGTAATCCTTTACCTTTTTCAATCCGAAAACATGGGAGTCCCTCCTTGCAATCTGCGTTTTTTCTCATAGTAGCAAAAAGAAATGGGGTATACAATAGAAAAATCCTAAGCAGAATCTAGGAAAAACTACGGTGGGTATTACAATGGAAAAATTATGCTATACTAGGCAAAAAATAGTTATGCAAAAGGAGGATAGAATGAGAGTACAAAAAGGGATATCAAAAAGAATTTTTGCAGACGTTTTTTTGTCGGGAATGGCATTTCTTTTTCTGTTCTTTCTCATGGGAACAGGAATTTCCCATGCAGAGGGAAGATGGGAGCAGGAAGGACAGAATTGGTACTATTATTCTTCGGACAATAAAGAAAGCTATACCGGCTGGGTACAGTCTTCCACGGATGGACGTTGGTATTTTTGCTAAACAGTAAAATGCAGACCGGCTGGGTCAGCTGGAACGGGAAATGGTATTTTTCTGAACAGTGACGGAGCTATGGCGGAAAAAGCAGTACGTGGGCAATTTTTATCTGGGAGAAGATGGAGCTGGCTCATTTTCCGCAGAAACACCGGATCAGAGAAAGACTTTCGGAAAAACGGTCTCTTCTAAGGAAGGAAAGCCCATGCAGGAGTTAAATGAGAAAACCGCGAAATATATCTCCGTTTTGATGGAGCATCCGGACGCCAAGGCTTTCTTTGACAGCCCCAACCAGTTAAGTCTGGAAGAAGGAACGGATATCCTTTGTGATTTTTCAAGAAAATGAGTTTGTACGATAGAAAGTCGGGAGAACTTCTATATGCCGGGGGATGCGGCCTTTCATAAAAATGCCGTGATTGAATATAACAGCGGGAGTGAAAAGAAGATGATTTCTGTCATGGATCTTATGATGATTCAGGGGTGTTGCGGGAGAAAGAGTGTTTATCGATCCGCAGGTTATATTACCTACGTGGCAGGAGGCGTGGAATGACCTTACAACAGCTTCGTCAAGTCATTGCGGTAGCCGATTACGGTTCCATGAACGAGGCGGCGAAGCAGCTGTACCTAACCCAGCCCAGCTTAAGCGCTACCATCAAGGCGGTGGAAAGAGAAATCAGGATAGAAATCTTTACCAGGTCTAACTGGGGAATTATCGCCACGCCTGAAGGAGAGGAATTTCTGGGCTATGCCAGACAGGTTTCGGAACAGTACCAGTTAATGGAAGATAAATATCTTTCCGAGGACCTCAGAAAAAAAGAAATTCAGCGTTTCCATGCAACACTATACCTTTTGCGGTGGAGGCCTTTATTCGACTGCTTCGACAGTATGAGGAAAACAATGTGTATGAGTTTTCCGTTTTTGAAGGCAGAACCATTGATGTTATTGAAAATGTCCGTAAGCAAATCAGTGAACTGGGCATTATCTATGAAAATGACTTCAATGAAAAATGTCATCGGAAAGATTTTACGAGAGGGAGACTTGGAATTTGTACCCTCTTTTCTTGCAAAATATATGTTTTCATGGCGAAATCCAATCCTTTGGCAAAGAAAAAGCTTATTTCCATGGAGGATTTGATGGATTATCCCTGTTGCACCTTTGATCAGGGGGAGAGAAATTCCTTCTATTTTGCGGAAGAAGTTTTAAGTACCTATGATTACAAGAAGTTCATTAAGGTCAACGATCGAGCTACGATTTTTAAATCTTATGGTGGGCTTTAAATGGATATACACTCTGTTCCGGTATTAGTTTGTCAGGAATTAAACGGACTGAGTATATTGCGATTCCTTTGGATACAGAAGAAACCATCGAATCGGCTATATAAAAATAAGAAGATGCATCTTTCCGAGCTTGGCAAAAAATATGTGGAAGAGCTGCAGAAATATAAGGTACAAGAAGAAACAGACAGTATTTAGAGGAGAAGCCTTCTCCCGGAAAGGAACGGCAATGTTTGATTGGCTAATGCCCTTTTTATATTCTGAGCGCTACGGAAGTGGCGGGAAGCTCCTTCCGGCTTTTCCATAGAACAAGTCCTTCAGCCCCCACTGCTGTATGCCTGTATCGGAGGGCTGATTCTTTTCCTTTTTCTTCTATTTCTCCTTCTGCGTTTCTTGAGAAAAAAAGAAGGCATAAAAAGGCACTGAATATCATATTGATGAGAAAGACAAATACCATGTTCGCTTGGAAGCGAAGAATCTTTCCGCCCTGCTTCCTCCTCTTTTGGAAGGCTTAGGAGGAAAAGAAAATATTCAGTCTTTACGAAGTGAAAATAGAAGGCTGAAGGTAGGCATTAAAGACTATGATTTGGTGAAGGAATCCTGCATTCGGGAGGCGGGATTTCCCGGATTAATCCGTCCCAGAAAAAGATGAAGTGCAGATTATCGTGGGAGAGGATGCGGATGAGCTTAAGAATCGTCTGGGACAGGAACTTTCTCTTTCTTAAATGGATCTTCGGAAGGAAAAGCTGAATAGCTTTAAAAGGAAAAACGGAATAGCTTCGAAAGTGAAAAGCGAATAGAATCGAAAGGGAATGTGAATAGAATCGGAAGGGAGGAAAAAGTGAAAAAGAGCTACGAATTGGATATGACCACGGGGGCAATTCTTCCTAAAATGCTTCAATTTTGTTTTTCCTCTGATGTTTTACAGGGGATTTTACAGCTGCTTTTTCAATGCGGCGGATGTCTTGTTGTGGGAAAAATATGTGGGAGCTGTGGCAATGGCGGCTGTAGGCACTTCAGGGGCCGATTATAAACCTGCTGGTTAACCTTTTTTTAGGCCTGTCGGTGGGAGTAAACGTTGCTGTTGCCCGGTATATCGGAGCCAATCGGAGAAAGGATGTGGAGGAACTGTTGGCTACAGCCTACACTACGGCTTTGCTTTCGGGATTTTTGCTTCTGCTAATTGGAAATTTACTGATTTCCGCGATTATCCGGGGGATGAATACCCCGGAGGAAGTGGCGCCTCAGGCAGAGACTTACCTTCGCTACTTTTCCTTAGGTATTCCTTTTATGGTACTGTATGATTTTTTGGCAGCGGTATTTCGAGCAGTGGGAGACACAAGGCGTCCCCTCTATGTACAGATCTTGGCAGGCCTTTTGAATCTGGCTCTCAATTTAAACTTTGTGATTCAGTGGAAGATGGGGGTTGCAGGAGTAGCTATTGCCACCAGCATTTCTCAGCTCTTTTCGGCTGTGGTTTTAGTGATTTTACTGGCAAGAGAAAAGGAAGCTTTGCACCTTCATCCCCTCCGCTTTCGTATCCATAGAGACAAATTAAAAAAGATAGTCTCCATAGGACTTCCGGCAGGGATACAGGGAACCTTATTTTCCATTTCCAATGTAATGATTCAATCCGCCATCAATACCTTCGGCTCTCAGGCTATGGCGGCAGCCACCATATCCGCCAATTTAGAAGGATTTGTTTATATTTCCATGAACTCCATATCCCAGGGGCAGATGTCCTTTGTCAGCCAAAATCTTGGGGCGAAGAAATACAGTAGATTAAACGGTATTTTGAAAAGCAGCTTAACCCTGCTATTCAGCATTGCCCTTCTGACCGGCATAATTGTTTTCTTCTTTGGAAGAAACCTGGCGGGGATTTTTACGAAGGATGGAGAGGTTTTGCAATACGCCAAGGAAAGATTGGAGATTATCGTCTATCCGTATATGATTTTTGGCATGATGGATACCTTGGTGGGAGCGCTACGCGGTTTTGGCTGCAGTATTCAACCGATGTTTATCAGCTTGGTGGGAATTTGTTTGAGTCGTGTGTTTTATGTCATGGTACTTTTTCCTATGGAATTCTTCCATGGCTTACGGCCCTTATACATCAGTTATCCCGTGAGTTGGATGATTACTGCCTTTTCCCTGTGGATTATGTATTTCTATATCAGAAAACAGTATCCCAAGGTCGACTATCGTTAGGAGAAAGAAGATGGAAAGAAACTTTACGTTACTGACAGACTTTTTATGAGCTCACCATGATGCAGGGCTATTTAAAAAGTGGAAAGCATCAGGAAAGAGTAATTTTCGATATGTTTTTATCGAAAGAATCCCTGTGAAACGGCTTTGCCATTTGCTGCGGTTTGGAGCAGGTGGTTGAATATATCCGCAATCTGAATTTTAGTGAAGAAGATATTGATTATCTTCGAAGTTTGGGAACCTTTGATGAAGATTTTATTGAATATCTTCGAGGTTTTCACTTTACCGGAGATATATATGCTATTCCGGAAGGAACAGTAGTCTTTCCTAAGGAACCCTTAATCAAGGTAATTGCTCCGGTGATTGAGGCTCAGTTGGTGGAAACTGCCATTTTAAATCTGGTCAATCACCAGTCTCTCATTGCCACAAAGGCTTACAGAGTGGTGCATGCGGCTCAGGGAGACGGGGTAATGGAGTTCGGTTTACGAAGGGCTCAGGGACCGGATGCGGGAATATACGGTGCCAGAGCCGCGGTCATTGCAGGATGCATCGGTACTTCCAACGTTTATGCGGGACAGAAATTCCGTGTGCCTGTGTTGGGAACCCATGCTCACTCCTGGATTATGTCCTTCCCGACAGAATTAGAGGCATTTAAGGCTTACGCCAGACTCTATCCCAATAATTGTATTTTATTGGTAGATACCTATGATACCTTAAAGAGCGGTGTAAAGAATGCCATTCTTTGCTATGATGCCATGAAGGAAGAAGGGATTCCCCTGAAGCGCTTCGGCATTCGTTTAGATTCCGGGGATCTGGCTTACCTTTCCAAGAAGGCCAGGAAAATGTTGGATGAGGCGGGCTATCCTGATGCAATAATTTCCGCTTCCAATGATTTGGACGAGAATCTGATTGCTTCCTTAAAGGCGCAGGGAGCTTGTATTACCAGCTGGGGTGTGGGAACCAATCTGATTACCTCGGAAAGTCAGCCCAGCTTTGGCGGAGTATATAAGCTTGCGGCCACATATTCGGATGAGGGACAATGGGTTCCTAAGATAAAACTGTCGGAGAACTCCGAAAAGATTACCAATCCCGGAAATAAGCAGATTTATCGTATTATTGAAAAAGACAGCGGAAAGGTATTTGCGGATTATATTGCCCTGGAGGAGGAGAGATTTTCCGAGGCAGAGGATTTGGTACTGTTTGATCCCATTGATACATGGAAGAAAAGTACCTTAAAGGGCGGAAGCTATGAGATGAGACCGCTTCTTGTACCTATTTTCTTAGGTGGCAAGTTGGTGTATAATTGCCCTTCTGTAGAGGAAATCAAAGCCCACTGCAAGAAGGAACAGGAAAGCCTTTGGGAGGAGTGCAGACGTTTAACCAATCCCCATGCCGTACACGTGGATTTATCCGATAAATTGTATGAGATGAAGAAGCAATTGCTGACGCAGTACAGCAGAGGAGAATAGGGACAATTTCTTGCTTTATTTTTCCCCAATCATTATAATAAGGCGACTAAAAGGAATAAGAAGGAGAACTACATGTTTAAAAAAGTAGATAGCAATATGCAATTCGTGGAAAGGGAGAGAGAGGTCGAAGAGTTCTGGAAAAAAGAACAAATCTTCGAAAAGTCCATCCTGGAGCAGAAGGAGAATGCCTCCTATGTTTTCTATGACGGTCCTCCTACGGCCAACGGAAAGCCGCATATTGGTCATGTGGAAACCAGAGCCTTTAAGGATATGATTCCAAGATTTCATGCCATGAAGGGGAAGATGGTGCCCAGAAAGGCAGGATGGGACACCCACGGCCTTCCTGTAGAGCTGGAAATTGAAAAAGAAATCGGTATCAACGGAAAAGAGCAGATTGAATCCTACGGGGTAGCCCCCTTTATTGATTTATGTAAGAAAAATGTCTGGAAGTACAAGGGAATGTGGGAGGACTTCTCCTACAAGGTTGGCTTCTGGGCGGATATGGATAATCCTTATGTGACTTACCATGATGATTTTATTGAGTCCGAGTGGTGGGCATTAAAGGAAATTTGGAAGAAGAAGCTCTTGCACAAGGGCTTTTAAGGTTGCTGCCCTACTGTCCCCGTTGCGGAACTCCCCTTTCCTCCCATGAGGTAGCGCAAGGTTACAAGGAAGTGAAGGAGCGTTCTGCGGTTGTTCGCTTTAAAATCAAGGGAGAAGAGGGTTATTTCCTGGCTTGGACCACAACTCCCTGGACCCTACCCTCCAATGTGGCACTTTGTGTACACCCTGATTTGGAATATGCCAAGGTAAAGGCTGCAGACGGTAATCTTTATATCCTGGCTGTGGCAAGACTGGATGCGGTATTGTCCGGTTTGGCGAAGGAGGGAGAAGAAGCTTATTCCATCCTGGAAACCTGTAAGGGTAAGGACTTGGTGGGTCTTTCCTATGAGCCTCTTTATGACGGTGCTGAAAAGGAAGCGGAGAGACAACATAAGAAGGCCCATATCGTGGTTTCCGACTATTATGTCAGTGCAGATGACGGTACCGGTATCGTCCATATTGCCCCTGCCTTCGGTGAAGATGACGGAAGAATCGGTAGAGAAAACGATTTAGCCCTTGTAAAGTTTGTGGATAGTGAAGGAAAGCTTACAGCGGAGACACCTTTCTTCGGTATGCGTTGTAAACCCACAGAGAAAGAAGTGGCGGAAGGTGCCATCAGTGCGGATCCGGAAGTATTGAAGGACCTGGAGAAGAGGGGACTTCTTTTTGACGCACCGAAATTTGAACACAGCTATCCCCATTGCTGGCGTTGCGGAACTCCTCTGATTTACTATGCAAGAGAAAGCTGGTTTATCAAGATGACCGCTGTTCGGGATGAGCTGGTTGCAAATAACAACACCGTAAACTGGATTCCCGAGTCTATCGGTAAGGGACGTTTCGGCGACTGGATTGAAAATGTACAGGACTGGAGCCTTTCTCGTGATCGTTACTGGGGAACTCCCTTAAATATTTGGGAATGTAAAGACTGTGGAGAACAGGAAGCCATCGGTTCCATTAAAGAATTATCGGAAAGAGCCGATAATTATCAGGAGGTCTTGTCAAAATTAAAGGCTGAGGGAGATAAGGGCTATTCCTCCGACTATGTAGGCTATGAGCATATTGAGCTTCATAAGCCCTATGTGGACTATTTAAAGTGTAAGTGTCCGAAGTGTGGCGGAGAAATGACCAGAGTTCCGGAGGTTATTGACTGTTGGTTTGACAGCGGTGCTATGCCCTACGCCCAGCATCATTATCCCTTCGAGAATAAGGAACTTTTCGAGGCTCAGTTCCCTGCACAGTTTATCTGTGAAGCGGTAGACCAGACCAGAGGATGGTTCTATTCCTTATTGGCGGAGTCCACCATTTTGTTCCACAAGGCTCCCTTTGAAAATGTCTTGGTGCTGGGCCATGTACAGGATGAAAACGGACAGAAGATGTCCAAGTCCAAGGGTAATTCCGTAGATCCCATGGAGGCCTTGGAAAAGCACGGAGCGGATGCAATCCGTTGGTTCTTCTATACCAACTCTGCACCATGGTTACCCAACCGTTTTCCATGATCGAGGCGGTAGTGGAGGGACAGAGAAAGTTCCTGTCTACACTATGGAATACCTATGCTTTCTTTGTGCTTTATGCCAACATTGATAACTTTGATCCTACAAAATATACCTTGGACAAGAAGAGTCTTACACCTATGGACAGGTGGGTATTCAGTAAGCTGAATTCTTTGATTCTTACCGTGGATACCAATCTTTTCCCAGTTTAAGATTCCCGAGGCGGCTGCTGCATTGCAGGAGTTCTGTGAAGACCTTTCCAACTGGTATGTACGTCGTTCCAGAGAGCGTTTCTGGGCTAAGGGGATGGAGCAGGATAAGATTAATGCTTACCTTTGCTTATATGAAGCTTTAGTGACTTTTGTTAAGCTGGCTGCTCCGCTTGTGCCATTCATTACCGAGTCTATCTATCAGAACCTGGTATGCTCAGTAGATAAGAATGCTAAACCTTCCGTTCATCTTTGTGCCTATCCGGTAGCGGATGAAGAGTGGATTGAGCCCAAGCTGGAAGAAAGCATGGAAGAAGTTCTTGCTTTGGTTCGCTTGGGAAGGGCTGCAAGAGAAAAGGCTCAGGTTAAGAACAGACAGCCGCTTTCCGCAATGTATGTATCCGGTGGAGAAGCACTTCAGAAGGAATGGGAGAACATTATTACGGAAGAGTTGAATGTAAAAACTCTGGAATTTAAGGAAGATCTTTCCGACTTTACGGCGTACATCTTTAAGCCTCAGTTAAAGACTGTGGGACCGAAGTATGGAAAGCATTTGAATGAGATCCGCCAGTTCTTACAAGACTTGGACAGCAAGTCGGGTAAGGAGGCATTGGCAGAGGGAGCTATTCGTTTTACCACAAAGGATGGCACGGAAGTTGCCTTGGCAAAGGAGGATTTGTTAATTGAATCCACAAAGAAGGACGGCTTTATTACGGAGGAAGATGCTAAGTACACCGTAGTGCTGGATACCAACCTGACGGAGGAACTGAAGGAAGAGGGCTATATCCGTGAAATCATTTCCAAGGTGCAGACCATGCGTAAGGAAGCAGGCTTTGAGGTTATGGATCAAATTACCCTCTATGCCGAGGATAATGACTTCCTTATGGGCTTAATGAATAAGTACAAAGAGGAGTTATGCAAGACCGTTCTTGCTACAGAGCTTCTTTGCAACTGCTGTGAAGGCTATGAGAAGGAATGGGATATTAACGGCGAGAAGCTTTGCTTAGCTGTAAAGAAAAACTAAGGGCGAAAAGCTTTGTTTAGTGACAAAGGAAAGCTGAGCTTTGAAATTTTTGCTTAGATGCAAAGAAAAAATTAACGGTGAAACCATTTTCCCGCTTCGGCGGGAAAAATCACTATATATTACTAAAAAGGAATTAGTAAAGGGATGTATAGGAGGAAGGATGCAAAAAGTTTGACAAAGCACTGTTTAAAAAGAAGTGGAAAACAATGCCAGAAAGCTTTTCAGACGAGAATTAACAGAGCTAAACGAGAAGGAAGCTTTTCATGCTGTAGCGGCAGCGGTACAGAATCAGATTATTGATGACTGGATTCGTACTACCAAGGCGGCTGAGGAAGAGGATTGTAAGAGAGTCTATTATCTTTCCATGGAGTTTTTAATGGGAAGAGCTTTGGGCAACAATATTTTAAACCTGACATCTCAGGAGGAAATTCGAGATGTGATTAACGAGCTTGGTTTAAACCTTTCCGCACTGGAAGAGGCGGAGCCGGACTGGGCTTTAGGAAACGGCGGTCTTGGTCGTTTAGCGGCCTGCTTCCTGGATAGCTTGGCAACCCTGGGCTACTGGGCTTGCGGATGCGGTATTCGTTATAAGTACGGCTTCTTCAAGCAGCAGATTGTAGACGGATACCAGAAGGAAGTGGCGGATGACTGGTTAAAGGACGGAAACCCCTTCGAGATTCGTCGTGCGGAGCTTGCCAAGGAAGTTCGTTTCGGCGGTTGGGTAGAGACTGTACAGGAGGAAGATGGAAGACTGCACTTTGTACATAAGGGCTATCAGGCTGTAGAGGCAATTCCCTATGATACTCGGTGGTGGGCTACAACAACCATGTGGTAGACACTTTAAGAGTATGGGATGCCAAGGCAACCGATACCTTCCGTTTGGACGAGTTTGATAAGGGAAATTACCAGAAGGCGGTGGAGTCTGCCAACATGGCCAGAAATATCGTAGAGGTACTGTATCCTAACGATAACCACTATGCCGGTAAGGAGCTTCGCCTTCGTCAGCAGTATTTCTTCATTTCCGCCTCTGTCCAGACTGCGGTAGCGAGACTATGCCAAGAGACATAACGGAGATGTTCGGAAGCTCTATGAGAAGGTGGCTTTCAGTTAAATGATACCCACCCACAGTTGCTGTGGCAGAGCTTATGCGGGTGTTGATGGATGATTATCATCTGACCTGGGATGAGTCCTGGGAGATTACCTTAAAGACCTGTGCTTACACCAACCATACCATTATGGCTGAGGCTTTGGAAAAGTGGCCCATTGAGCTGTTCTCCAAGCTTCTTCCCAGAATTTATCAGATTGTGGAAGAGATTAACCGCAGATTCTGTGAAACCGTTCGGGCTAAGTATCCTGAGCAGGCGGAAGAGAAGATTGCCAAGATGGCCATTATCTATGACGGACAGGTGAAGATGGCACACCTTGCCATTATTGGCGGCCATGCGGTAAACGGTGTAGCGGCTCTTCATACGGAAATCTTAAAGAAGCAGGAATTAAAGGACTTCTACGAGATGTATCCGGAGAAATTCTCCAACAAAACAAACGGTATTACCCAGAGAAGATGGGTTTACCATGCCAATCCGGAGCTGGCAAAGTGGATTACCGCCCATATCGGAGATCAGTGGCTTACCGACCTGTCCAAGCTGGAGAAGCTGGCAGTTTATGCGGATGATAAGCAGGCTCAGGCTGAGTTTATGGCCATTAAGAGGCATAACAAGGAGCGTCTTGCCAAGTATGTGCTGAAGCATAACGGCATTAAGTTAAATGTGGATTCCATCTTTGACGTAATGGTAAAGCGTTTGCACGAGTATAAGAGACAGCTGATGAATATCCTTCACGTGATGTATCTTTACAACCAGATTAAAAGATCGTCCGAGATGGAATTCTATCCCCACACCTTTATCTTCGGAGCCAAGGCGGCAGCAGGCTATAAGACTGCAAAGCTGACCATTAAGCTCATCAATAACGTGGCAGAGGTCATCAACAATGATCCTTCTATCCAGGATAAGATTAAGGTAGTCTTCATTGAGGATTATAAAGTATCCAGTGCAGAGGTGATTATCCCTGCAGCAGACTTCTCCGAGCAGATTTCCACTGCTTCCAAGGAAGCTTCCGGTACCTCCAACATGAAGCTTATGGTAAACGGTGCTTTAACCATGGGAACTATGGATGGTGCTAACGTGGAAATCGTACAGGAGGTTGGGGCGGAAAATGCCTTTATCTTCGGTATGAGCAGTGACGAGGTTATTGCTTTAGAGCATAACAACGAGTACCGTCCTATGGACATTTTCAACAACGACCAGGAAATTCGCAGAGTCCTGATGCAGCTGGTAAACGGCTTCTACAGTCCTGAGGATCCTGAATTGTTCAGACCTTTGTATGATTCCCTGTTAAATACCAATGAATCCGACAGAGCGGATCGTTACTTTATCTTAAAGGACCTTCGTGCTTATATGAAGGCACAGGAAGAAGCAGTGAAGAAGTTCCAGGATGAAGAATGGTGGGCAAGAGCAGCTATTTTAAATACAGCCCATGCCGGAAAGTTCTCCTCTGACAGAACCATTGAGGAGTACGCTAAGGATATCTGGGGATTGGATAAGATTGTTTTTAAAGACTAAAAGGATTAGCTAGGAGAAAGTCATGAAATAGGCTTCGAGGCTTTGTATTTCAAAGAAGGAAAGTAATGACTTTAACGAGTTAGAACAGGAGAGAGGAATGGAAGTCGAATTACAACGAACTCTGTCTTTAGAAGAGGAGAGGGACTGTAAGACCCTCCTCTCTTTTGTAATTTAGAGGAAGAACATCCCTACGATACGGATTTGGATTATGATTTCTTTTATCTCATTCGCAATGAGGGAGAGAAGGAAACGGGAATTGCCGAGGGAATATTGGCTCTGCTTATGGGCTATAAGCTGGGAGAACAGCAGGGAGGAAAGGATGTGCTCCTTTGTCTTGCCTTTGTCCATCCCAAGATGAGGGGGCAGGGCTTATTTACCCAGTGTAAAGAAAGTCTGATGGATGATTTTCGAAACTGTGTGTTTCGATTTATGAAGAAGGGAGAAAGGAAGAGAATTTTTCCCTTTCTTTTCCTTATTTGTATACAGAATATTTTTTGGAAAAAGAAGCTGGAAGAAGGGATTGCTTTTTCCGGGAGAAAGAGAATTTATCCTTACGGAGAGGTTTATTTTTCTCCCTATAATGAAAAAACACTTTACCTTTACGGGCTTATGGTGGAAAATAGGTATAGAGGTCAGGGAAAGGGAGAGGCGATTCTTCGGGATTGCTTTGAAGAAGGAGAAAAGGGACCCTATACCAGGGTGATTCTTCAGGTGGATTCCCGAAACAGCCCGGCCATGAAGCTTTATCAGAAAATGGGATTTTTGGTGAAAGAAGCCAGCTCCTATTATCAGCTGAAAAAAAGAAAGAAAGAGGACTAGGACTTGGAAAGAATCTATAAAATCATGAGAAATGTGGGAGGATCCTCCATTGCCTTTAGGTGTTGTATTGATTACTTTGGGAATTGTTACTGGAGTTTTATCCATTGTACATGGAGCCATTTTGCTAAAAAGAAAAGAGGATTTAACGTTCTAAAGTCTCTTGGGAAATAAGAAGTATCCGGATAGTATCGTTTCTGAATTGCTATAAAGCAATGAGACGGAGGGAATTAGACTGTGACGGACTTCTTAGAAGAGAGAATTCAGACGTATAGTGTGAGATATGCATAGAAAAGAAATGACGAAAAATCGTTGGTTGGGGGTATTCTTTTTCTGCCTTTACCTGATTTTTCTCTTTTATGTTTTGTTTTTTTCCGAATTAAAGGGCAGAGGCTTTATGAATCAGGGCGGAATTTTCCTATAATATGGAGCCTTTTAAGGAGATTTTTCCGCTTTCTTTTTTATTGGAAACAAATCGGTCTTGCCCATGCTTTGGAAAACTTACTGGGAAATGTCATCGGCTTTTGCCCTTTGGGCTTCCTGCTCCCCAGCTTTTCCAAGCGTTGTAGAATGTATTGGTATAATACAGTAATGTCAGGCTATCTTTTGTCCTTCGGGGTGGAAGCGATTCAGCTTATCTTCCGTGCCGGAAGCTGTGATGTGGACGATATTATCCTGAATACCTTGGGAACCGCCCTGGGTTATGTTCTGTTTCGACTCATACAAAGGGAAAGGAGGAGAAGAAAATGGAAGGAGAAAAGCGGTTTAGCTACATCCGAAAAATGGGCAAAAGGGAAGTCTGGGAGCCATAATCAGTTCCTTTGTTTCTCTCTCTGCCTCTCTGTATCAGGGATTTCCTTTTATGAAAAAAAGGAAACGGGCCTTTAGTGGTAGGAGCATTGGCATTATTTTTCCGTGAATTTTCTTTTGATTTCCCTTCGTTTTGCCTTACCGGTGGAAAAGGGAAAATTCATTGAAAGACGTCCGGTTTATGTGGCTTTGGGAGTAGATATCGTTCTTTTGTTCCTTTGGTTGGCTCTTTTACTCTTAGGCTTAAGAATGTAACTTTGCTGTCCGGCCTGCAGTATAGTAGCTTTACTGTCCGGCCTGCAGTATAGCAGCTTTTACTGTTCGGTCTGAAATATCGTATTTTTAAATATAGACAAAGAAAAATTAGGAAATTCCTTTCTTTTTTTGTAAGAGGAAGCAGACTGATTTTTGTTATAATGGAGGAGTCATGGGAGAAAAGAAGAAATAGCGCTTTAGAACGGATTCGGAGATTCCCTTGGAAATGAGGAAGATTCCCCGTATAAAGAAGTATTTCGTCCCTGGCTTTCTTTTTGGATTATTTTAAAGAGCAGGAGAATCAAGAAGCACAGTCTTTAGAAGTAACTGCTGTGGAAGGAAATACGGATGCATCCGTTCCGATTAGTTCTTTATTGGAACGTTATCAGAAGGAACTACAGGATTTTCTTTTATCCCGGAATAGCTAAGGAAAAGAAACTCATTCGGCGATTTCTTTTCCATTCTGGCCTTTCTTTCCTTCAGGGATTGTCTTGGAAAATAAGGAAGAAGCCCAATCCAGAATTTTGGAGCTTTATTTGCAGATTTATCTTTACAGCCAATCCGATGAAGAATTGGAGAGAAGCAGATTTCAAGATATTTTCTATTCTCATTTTTTATGATTACTGTAGGGATTTTTCTGGAAGAGCGTTATGAAGAGGAGGAGAAGGATCCCTTTATGTATCGCAACAATATTCTTTTCTTCGGATGGATGCCCTATTATGGAAGCAGTCCTTTCTTTTCCAAGGAATATGTTGAGAGTCATCAAAGGGATGCTGCCATATTTCTCGGAGATCGTTTCCTGTCCCACCTTTATCAGGCTTATGAACAGCAGGAGAAGCTGTGGCATAAGCGGAAGGGGAAAAGCAGAGTCCAAATTTTGGAAGAACAGTTAAAAAATAGAAAGGATTTTCAGCCGGAGAACTACTATATAGAGGAATCTCAAGGACTTTCCTTCCACGCTCATCAGGAAAAGCTGTGGAAGATCTTTTTAGAGAAGACCAAGGAAGCAAGGGTAGACTTTGAGAAAATGAGGGAAAGGAATTAGAAGTATTTTGCTTAGTATGAAGGAAAAAGGAAAGAGCAGGGGAGGATTTTTTTACTCCTTTCTTTTTTTGTTTTTTTATTCTTTTTTATAGTGTGGTGGCAATGGCTGCCAACTGGCCAACAGCAGACTTAACGGCGGAGTCCGCCATTGTGGTGGATGCGGAAACCGGGGCGGTTTTGTTTGAAAAAAACGGAGATGTGAGAGAATATCCTGCCAGTATTACCAAGGTTATGACGGCTCTTGTGGTTTTGGAGCACACATCCTTGGAGGATAAGGTGACATTTTCCCACGATGCGGTATACAATGTGGATCGGGGCTCCTCCAATGCCCAGATTGAAGAGGGAGATGTTCTGACGGTAAATGACTGTTTGCATGCCCTGTTACTTAAGTCCGCAAACGAGGCGGCAAATGCTTTGGCAGAGCATGTGGCAGGCTCACGGGAGGCCTTTGCGGAAATGATGAATGAGAAGGCCAAGGAGCTTGGTTGCACAGGCACCCATTTTCAGAATCCTTCCGGTTTGCAGGATGAAAACCATTACACCACCGCAAGGGATATGGCTTTAATCGGGATGGCCGCCTTTCAGAATAAGGAGTTTTTGGAGATTGAAAAAAATCTGAGCCACACTTTAGGGAATTTAAAGCGCCTTCCGGAGGGAAATACGATTTACATGGAGCATAAAATGATGCTCTCCAATACAAAGTTCTATGATAAACGAGTGGTAGCGGGAAAAACCGGCTATACCCAGATTGCGGGAAATACCTTGATTAGCTTGGCGGAGGATCAGGGAAGAAAGGTGGTTACGGTAGTTTTGAAGGACAAAAATCCTTCTCACTATACAGATACAAAGACTCTACTGGATTTGGCTTTTTCGGAAACGGAAAATCAAACTTTAGGGGAACATCCCGGTACCTTAGAGGCCTTGCGAAAGGAGCTGGTATCCGCCGGAAAGATTACGGAGGAAAATAAAATTCATTTTCTGGATACTGTGAAGATTTCTCTTCCTAAGGGAGCAAGTCAGGACGGCTTACAATATGCTTTTAAGGATATTGAAGGCGATGCTCCGGCTTCCGCCCTGGGGAAAAGTGCAAATCTTACTGGACGGAAAAAGTTGTAGGAAGCGGATATGTTGGGAAAGATCAAAATATTCAGGTCATTTTAAATAATAAGGAAACCAAGAAGAAGGTAGCGGTTGCAGCGGTTACCGTCAGCGGATTTACGATTTTAGCCGGCTTCGGATTTTTCCTATTTGGCGGAGGTGCTTTGTATGGAGCAAAAAACCTTCATGATGAACGAAAAAGAAAGAAGAAGTGGAAGGAAAGACGAAAGAAAAACCTGGAAGAGTTGCAGATTTCAGAGGAAGAATTTAAGATTCTGGTAGAAAAAGAAAGTCAGAGAAAAAGAAGAAGTAGTGCAAAAAGAGCAAAGGAGACTTTGACGTATGGATAAGAAGAATCAGCAGGGCGGTACTGAGGCAAAAGAAATGGATGAGAAGAATCAGCAGGGCAGCACTGAAACAAAGGAAATGAACAGGGAGCTTGAGCAGTACGAGGATGCTGAGGATAGGGAAGAGGAAGAGGCTCTGGAAAGAGAACGGCAGAGACTTCGAGAGGAAAGAAAAGCGAGAAGAAAGCAAAAGGAAGCTGTCAAAAAAGCTGCTCAAAGAAGACGACTGTTTCTGCTTCTTCTTTTCCTTTGTGTCATCTTTGTGGTGCTTTTTCCTTTTTTGAGAAAAGGAAGTTCGGCTCAAAGAGGAGAGGAGAAAACCAGCAGCTCTGTAGCGGAAAGAGCTCCAATAGAAGCGTATTATGTAGAAGATAAGGGAAGTACTAAAGGCGAGGAGTTGGGGACTTATCTGGAAAATGCCGGAGAGAATAACGCATCCGTAAATCTACATACCTTGATTTATGAAGAAGGAAAAGAAGAAGACTTAAAGCAAAAATTAAAAGAGGCTAAGGCGGAGCTGTTGCTGGGAGAAGGCAGTGAAAAGCTGGAGGCATTTTTGGAAAAAAATTCTCTGTGGAGGAAAAAAATACCCTACCTGAGCCAGAGCAGCAAAAAGCTGGAGCCGGAAATAATCATTTTGTTCTGGAAAAAGTCTGGAGGATCGGGGCGGTGGACCTGGGATTTTTTCGCTTATAATGAGGCCTTCCGGAAAATGGGTATTCTCCTACAGGAAGGAGATGAGAAGGGGAAGACTTTAGCGGAACAGCTTTCGGAAAGCTTCCCTGAATACGGAGGAACGGTAGAAATTCGCAGTTATAAGGGAGAAGAGGATTTTCAAGCGAAATTGTCGGAGCTGGAGGAAGCCGGAATAGATCTTTTGTTCCTTCCAAGTCCCGGAGAGCAGGAGAGGCGCTTCTGTCCGAGGAGAAATCCTATAATGTGCTTTTGGGAAAAGATTGGGATCAGGAGAATTTCCCCGGGGATTTGGAACTTCCCTATCCGGTATATCTCTACGGAAGAGAGAACAAGGCGTTGCCACTGGTGGAAAAGGAAGAGGAAAGTTCCGATTCGTCAGGAGAAGAGGCACAGGAAAGCTCCGATTCGTCAGGAGAAGAGGCACAGTCGGGAGGCAGATATGACAGGGATTTGCTGGGGATTCTTAGCAAGTTAAGAGCAGAAGTAAAGAAGAAGAGTCTTCTGCAAACACTGGAAAGCATGAGCTATCAGGGAGAATGTGGAGAGTACCACTTCCTTCCCGGACAATACTGTTTAAAAGGGCAGGGACAATTTTATGAATTTCAGGGGCAGGAAAAAAGAGATCTGAATCCATAAAATGAGATAAATTCTAAAAAATCTGCTTTTTTTCGAAGAAGGGAGCAATCATGAAATTTACCAAAATGGAAGGCTTAGGCAATGACTATGTTTATGTCAATGCCTTTAAGGAAAAAGGTGGAGAATCCGGAAGAGCTGGCAAGACGTATTGCAGACAGACATTTCGGCGTTGGAGGCGACGGGCTGATTCTGATTGAGCCAAGTGATAAGGCGGATGCCTATATGCACATGTTCAATGCAGACGGTTCGGAAGGCTCCATGTGTGGAAACGGAATTCGCTGTGTGGCAAAGTATATATATGACCACGGTATTGTGGAGAAGGAAAGAAGACAGCTTCGCATAGAGACGAAATCTGGTATTAAAGACATTGAAATCTTTGTAAAAGACGGAAAGATGGAGAAGGCTACCGTGGATATGGGAGAAGTCAAGCTGGACGGAGAACTGCCGGAGGACATCGAAGTACGGGGGATGGCTCTACGCTTTGTAGGCATTGATGTGGGGAACCCCCATGCGGTTTATTTCCTGGAGGACAATCCTGAGCTGTCCGTTTCTTCCGTTTCAGAATTGGACTTGGAACGAATCGGAAAAGATTTCGAAGAGCATCCCCGTTTTCCGGATAAGGTAAATGCAGAATTTATCCAGGTGCTTTCCCCTACGGAAATTCGTTTCAGAGTCTACGAAAGAGGCTCCGGAGAGACCTTGGCCTGTGGTACAGGAGCAACTGCGGCAGTGGTTGCCGGTATTCTTATGGGAAGATTAGAGGATAGAGCCACCGTACACCTCTTAGGAGGAGATTTGGAAATATCTTATGATAAAAAAACAGGTCACGCCTTTATGACGGGACCTGCCAGAGAAGTCTTTAACGGGGAATGGATATAGTTATTTATTTGCTTTATGTATTGTAGGCTTAAAATAGGGCACGCTCCCGCTAACCTCGCCACGTAATTGTACTAAGTTCAAGCTGCGTTTCACTTGCTTTCACTAAGTACAAACGGGCTCAGATTGCCCTTATTTTAAGCCTACACTAATAAAGCTAAGTTTAAATTACTATGTTCCATTATCCGTTTACAGGAGAAGCATTCCGTTTCCTGCGCCGATGCGGTCTGCGCCGGCTTCCAGTAATTCTTCTGCGAATTCTTTGCTACGGATGCCACCGCTGGCCTTAATTTGCATTTTGGAAGATACGGAGGCCTTCATCAAACGAATATCTTCCAGAGTAGCTCCTCCGGTGGAAAATCCCGTGGAGGTTTTTACAAATGCGGCTCCGGCCTGCTCAGAAAGCTGGCAGGCTTTTTTGATTTCCTCCTTTGTCAGTAAGCAGGTTTCGACGATAACCTTTACAAGTGCAGGGGCAGAGGCCTCTACAACGGCACGGATATCCTCCTCTACTGCTTGAACATCACCATCCTTTAAAGCTCCGATATGAATCACCATATCAATTTCATCTGCCCCGTCTTCTACAGCACATTTGGCTTCAAAGGCTTTTGCTCTCTTGGACATGGCCCCAAGAGGAAATCCCACCACGGAGCAAACCTTGACATCACTGCCCTCTAAAGATTTTTTTACCAATGGTACATAAACACTGTTCACACAAACAGAGGCAAAGCCATGCTCTCTAGCCTCATGACAATAGCGGACTACCACATCCTTCCCCGCCTCCGGCTTTAACATAGTATGATCAATCTTTTTCGCAATATCCATCGAACCCTCCTAAAACGAATTACTTACTTAGCTTCATAATAAACCATAACCATGATTATAACAAAAAATCAGGCAGAATAATCACTGCCTGATAAAAATATGTCTGTCTAAGAATATACACTATGCACTTTCCGCTCTAAGCAGTTTAAATGCAGGGGCAATCTGAGCCCGCGGGTACTTGCGAAAAACAAGAGAAACGCAGTTTTTCGCTTGGTATCCCTACCCGTTGGGCGAACTTAGCGAAAGCGTGCCCCTGTTTCAAGGTGGCATGGGAGGAAATGCTAAGATATTTATCAGAACGCCCTACGCCTGCTCTCTGATTTTGTTCTGCGCCACCGTCAGCATCAGCTTGATTCTGTTCAGCTGATTTACCTCGGAAGCTCCCGCATCATAGTCCACTGCAATGATATTGGCACCGGGGTTATGACGCTTTAATTCCTTGATTACACCCTTACCTACGATGTGGTTGGGGAGGCAGCCAAAGGGCTGGGTACAAACAATATTGTCCACACCCTCGTCAATCAGCTCCAGCATTTCTCCGGTCAGGAACCATCCCTCTCCGGTTTGATTTCCTAAGGAAACGTACTGTCTTGCCTTATCCGCCAACTCCCGAATATCTCCGGGGGCAGTAAAGTGCTTGGATTTTTCCAGTTCCTTTCTTGCGGTCTTTCGGAAGGATTCCAGAAGACTAATGGCAATATTACAGAAGGTCTTTCCTTTCCAGGATGCTCCAAGATTTTCATACTTAAAGTTCTGGTTATAGAAGCAGTAGAGCAGGAAGTCCATAAGATCCGGCATTACCGCCTCAGCCCCTTCCTTTTCCAAAAGCTCTACAATATGGTTATTGGCAAGAGGAGAGAATTTTACCAGAATTTCTCCCACAATACCAACCTTTGGCTTCTTTAAATTTGTGTTCATGGGCAGGGAATCAAAATCTTTAATAATACCCTTTACGTTTTTTCCAAACTCCAGGAAAGGAATATTTTTCTTGGAAAGACTTTCTTGACTGATCTTCTTCCACTTTTGATGTAAAGCCTCTGCGGAACCCTCCTGCAACTCGTAGGGACGGGTGCTGTAAAGAAGACGCATAAAAAGGTCTCCGTAAACAATTCCCTGCATAGCCTTGGTGAGAAGAGGAATGGTCATGGTAAAACCGGGAGTAGATTCCATTCCGTTGGCATTTAAGGAAATAACCGGAATCTGTCCCATGCCGGCCTTGTCCAGTGCTCTACGGATAAAGCCGATATAGTTGGAGGCACGACAGCCTCCTCCGGTCTGGGACATAATAACCGCTGTCTTTTCCAAATCATATTTTCCGGAAAGCAGAGCCTCCATAACTTGTCCAACCACGATAATGGAAGGATAGCAGGAGTCGTTGTTTACATACTGTAATCCCGTATCGATGGCGGAACGGTTGTCATTGTCCAAAACCACCAGATTATAGCCCTCGGAACGAATAGCCGGCTCAATCAGCTCAAAGTGAAGAGGGGACATCTGGGGACAAAGAATGGTATAGCCTTCCTTCTTCATATCCTTGGTAAATAGAGTTCTCTTATAGCTTTCGGAACGAATAGTTCTCTTATAATTCTTTTCTGCTCGAACACGGATAGCTGCAAGGAGGGAACGGATACGAATTCTTGCCGCTCCTAAATTATTTACCTCGTCAATCTTTAATACGGTGAAAATCTTATCGGAGCCGTTCAAGATGTCCTTCGCCTGGTCTACCGTTACCGCATCCAGTCCGCAACCGAAGGAGTTTAACTGGATAAAGTCCAGATTTTCCTGGGTCTTGACAAAGGCTGCAGCCTTATAGAGACGGGAGTGGTACATCCACTGATCCGTAACAATGATGGGACGTTTTACCTCTGCCAAATGGGAGATGGAGTCCTCTGTTAAAACCGCAAAGTTAAAGGAGGTAATCAGCTCCGGAATACCGTGATGGATTTCAGGGTCTGCATGGTAGGGACGACCTGCCAAGACAATTCCTCGATTGCCGGTCTTTTCCATCCACATCAGGGTTTCTTCCCCTTTTTCCTCAATGTCCTTTCGGGACTGTAAAAGCTCTTCCCAAGCCAGATGCGCAGCTTCTCGGATTTCTTTCTCCGTAAAGTTCCATTCTTTAAACTTTTCTCCGATTTTTTCCAGAGTCCAGTCTCCGGCAGGCTTGATGGAGTCCTGAATATCCTTGGGATGAACAAAGACCTTGCAAAGCTGGTCTGTTAAAATCTTTTCATTGGTGAAGGCCAGGAAGGGCTTCATAAAGAGAATGCTCTTTTCTTCCAGATTCTCCACGTTGTTCTTGATATTTTCCGCATAGGAGGTGACCATGGGGCAGTTGTAATGATTTCCCGCATCCGGTGTTTCATTTCGCTCATAAGGAATGCAGGGATAGAAAATGAACTTCTGCTCCTTGGCGATTAACCATTCAATATGTCCGTGTACCAGCTTGGCAGGGTAACATTCGGACTCGGAAGGAATGGATTCGATGCCCATTTCGTAAGCTTTTTGTTGGAAGAGGGAGAGAGTACGGTTCTAAATCCCAGTTCCTTAAAGAAAATAGCCCAGAAGGGGTAATTTTCATACATATTCAGGACACGGGGGGATGCCCACTTCTCCACGCTTAGCTTCTTCGATACTTAATGGCTCATAACCGAAGATTCTCTTAATCTTGTACTTAAAGAGGTTTGGCACTTCGGACTTTGCCTTGGGCTTTCCCGCACCTCTTTCACAACGGTTTCCGGAGATAAAGCTTCTTCCTCCGCCGAAGTTGCTGATGGTCAGTACGCACTTATTGCTGCAAAGCTGGCAACGGCCCATGGTGGTTTCGTACTCCAGGTTCACAATCTTTTCCAGAGGAAGCATAGTGGTTTTTGTAGCCGCTGGCATCCAGAAACTCCTTATCCGCTTCTCCGGCCAGAATTTCATTTTCCAGTTTGTCGGTTTCAATACTGTAACGCTCTCTGGCAATCAGGGCCGCACCGAAGGCACCCATGATACCGGCAATGTCCGGACGGGTTACATTTTGTCCCAGAATCTGCTCCAAGGCTCTGAGAACGGCATTATTATAGAAGGTTCCACCCTGTACTACGATATGCTTACCAAGCTCCTTGGGATTGGTAACCTTAATAACCTTGTATAAAGCATTCTTTACTACGGAGTAGGCAAGACCTGCGGAAATATCCGCTACGGTAGCGCCTTCCTTCTGGGCCTGCTTTACGTTGGAATTCATAAATACGGTACAACGGGATCCTAAATCCGTAGGCGTCTTCGCGAACAAAGCCTCCTGAGAGAAGTCAATGACGTTATAGCCTAAGGATTTTGCAAAGGTCTCCAGGAATGAACCGCAACCGGAGGAGCAGGCTTCATTTAACTGCACATTATCCACGGTGCCGTCCTTAATATGAATACACTTCATATCCTGTCCGCCGATATCCAAGATACAATCTACGTTAGGCTCAAAGAAGGATGCGGCATAGTAGTGGGCAATGGTTTCCACCTCTCCCTCGTCCAGCTGGAAGGCGGACTTTAAGAGAGCTTCTCCGTAACCGGTAGAGCAAGAGTAGCTGATTTCCGCACCCTCCGGAAGTTTTTCTTTAATTTCCTTCATGGCTCTGATGGCAGTAGCAATGGGAGAGCCTTCATTTCCGGAATAAAAAGTATAAAGCAGTTCACCCTCTTCGGAAATTAAAGCCACCTTGGTTGTAGTGGAACCTGCATCAATTCCCAAGAAGATTTTTCCCTTATAGGAAGATAAGTCTCCGGTAGGCACCTTGGCTTTATTGTGACGGGCAATGAAGCTTTGGTAATCCTCTTCTTTTTCGAAGAGACAGTCCATACGCTTGATTTCACTGTCCATTTCAATGCCGGCACGAAGACTCTTGACCAGGCTTGCCAAGGGAACTTCTTTTGCGTTTTCCTCTATACTTAAGGCAGAACCCATGGCGGCAAAGAGGTGAGAATTATCCGGATTGATAATGGCATCTCCCTCCAGCTTTAGAGTACGAATAAAACTGTTTCTTAATTCCGACATAAAGTGGAGCGGGCCTCCTAAGAAGGCAACATTTCCACGGATAGGCTTCCCCTGAGCCAAACCGGAAATAGTCTGATTACATACGGCCTGGAAAATGGAGGCAGCCAAATCTTCTCTGGCAGCGCCTTCATTGATTAAAGGCTGAATATCCGTCTTCGCAAAAACACCGCAGCGGGCTGCGATGGGATAGATCATCTGGAAATTCTTGGCCAATTCATTCAGACCGGAAGCATCCGTATCCAAAAGAGAAGCCATCTGATCGATAAAGGAACCGGTACCTCCGGCACAGATTCCGTTCATTCTTTGGTCAATACCACCCTTGAAGTAGATGATTTTGGCATCCTCTCCTCCAAGCTCGATGGCAACATCTGTTTGGGGATAGAATTCCTTTAAAGAATTTGCTACAGCTACAACCTCCTGACAGAAGGGCTGTCCCATATGCTTGGCCAGACTCAGTCCTCCGGAACCGGTGACCATACAAGATAGGGTACAATCCCCCAGTTTTTCTTTTGCTTCCTCCAGTAAATCTGCCAATGTTTCCTGTATATTGGCAAAGTGTCTTCGATAGTCTGAAAAGAGAAGGTTCTTCTCTTGATCCATAATGGCGACTTTCACCGTTGTAGAACCGATATCTATTCCCAGTCTATAAGTTCCTGTCATAAATTCACCCATTTCTATACTTTCTAAGCAAGTGTGTAAAAAGCTGCCTTTCTCCCATAGGAAAAAGTTCAAGGACTTACTCTAACACAAAGGAAGGGGGGCAACAATAAAGCCTTTCTAAAAAAATAATAAAAAGAGCTGTGCTTAATAGAATTTTAATAAAAACCATAAGACAATCCTAATTTCATCTTGAAAAAGCCAGGGGAGACAAGTATACTCATGCGGTGCAAGAAGATAGCAAAAGACAACAGTGGGAGAGCGGGGGAAAAGAAATTTACTCAGCTTGAAAGCCAATCAAAGAAAGGTAGTGAGAATGAATATCTTGGACCGTTTAAATAGAAAGTTCGGACGCTTCGCCATTCCGAATTTAATGCAGTATATTTGTGTGATTTACGGAATAGGTTTTATGATTCAGGTGGTGGCACCGGAAATTTACTATTATTATATGGATTTGGATCCGGAAGCAATTCTCCATGGACATATCTGGCGGATTTTTACATTTTTGTTTTACTTTCCGGCAGGGGGAGGATTTTCCGGCGTGTTTTGGGCCATTATCGGTATTATGGTGTATTATAATATCGGAAAAACCTTGGAATTTCTCTGGGGAAGCTTCCGCTACACGTTTTTTATTGCCTCCGGTATCATTCTTTATAATGTGGTAGGTATTCTGATTTATCTGTTCACCGGCGTGTCTTTACAGTTAAATCCTACCTACATGAGCTTCAGTATTTTTTTGGCCTATGCTTTAAGTTTGCCGGATACTATGTTTTACATTTATTTCCTTTTTCCGATTAAGGCCAAGTACCTGGCGGGAATAGAAACGGCGTTGTATTTCTTTTTCTTTTTGACCAGTCCAAGTATGGGAGAGAGGGTTTCTATTCTCCTGTCTTTTGCCAATGTTTTGTTGTTCTTCCTATTACAGAATCAGGGAAACAATAAAAATATCTTTCACATTAATCGTTATCGATAGGCTTAGGTTTTTTGCAAAACTTGTCGATGTGATAGAGTAGAGTCTGAAAATGAGTGGAAAATAGTGAGTGAGTAAAGGAGAAAAAAATGAGAAGAACGAAGATTGTATGTACCATGGGACCCAATGAAAATGATTATGAGCTGTTGCTTAAGCTGGCAAAGACCATGGATGTGGCTCGTTTTAACTTTTCCCATGGAAACCATGAGGAGCATCTAGCTAGATTGGAAATGCTTCGGAAGGCCAGAAAAGAAGTGGGAAGACCCATTGCTGCTCTTTTGGACACCAAGGGACCGGAAATCCGTACCGGTGTTTTGGAGGGAGGCAATAAGATTACTCTTCAAGAGGGAGATGAGATTACCCTCACTACCGAGGAAGTGGTAGGGACTAAGCAGAAAATTTATATCAACTACGACCACCTTCATGAGGATGTAAAGCCCGGAAATGTGATTTTGATTGATGACGGTTTAATCGGTTTAGAGGTGCTTTCCGTTAATGGACAGGAAATTCACTGTAAGGTAACTAACGGCGGTGAGCTTGGGGAGAGAAAGGGTGTGAATGTACCCAATGTTCCCATCCAGCTTCCCTCTATTACCGAAAAGGATATCGAGGATATTCGCTTTGGTATTTCAGAAGAATTTGACTTTATTGCCGCTTCATTCGTTCGCTCCGCAGATGCCATTCGTCAGATTCGTGCTCTCTTGGATGAGGCCGGCTCTCAGATGAAGATTATCGCTAAGATTGAGTCCCAGGAGGGATTGGATAATCTGGATTCCATCATTGACGAAGCAGACGGAATCATGGTGGCAAGAGGAGACTTGGGCGTAGAAGTGGAAGCTCGTCGTCTTCCTCATTTGCAGAGGGAGATTATCGAAAAATGTAACTTCCACGGAAAACTGGTTATTACCGCGACCCAGATGCTGGATTCCATGATTAGAAATCCAAGACCTACCAGAGCGGAGGTTACCGATGTGGCCAATGCAGTAGAAAACGGTACGGATGCAGTGATGCTCTCCGGAGAAACTGCTAACGGTAAGTATCCCGTAGAGGCTGCGGAGACCATGGCTTCCATCGTAGAATATTCCGAGCAGTTTTTGGATTATAAGCAGTTTAAGACAAGACTTGTGGAGAGAACCGTATATGAGAGTATCGGCAATGCGGTTTGTGCGGCTTCCGTAACCACCGCCCACGAGCTTCATGCCAAGGCAATCGTTGCACCGACACTTACCGGAATTACCGCCTCCATGATTGCCAAATATCGTCCCAGAACGAATATCTTCGCTCTTTCTCCCAGTCAGGTAACCACCAGACAGATGATGCTGTACTGGGGAGTAACTCCGGTCTGGGCAAGACGTGCGGAAACCACCGACGAGTTGTTTGAAAGTTCTTTAGAAGAGCTGAAGAGCATGGGCTATGTGGATTCCGGAGACCTTTGCATCATTACTGCAGGAGTACTCAATCGTCTCTTAAAGCAGCAGGTTGCCAACAGCACAAATATTATGCGAGTTATGGTTGTTCCTAAATAAGATTTCACAGGATTCTCACTTGAAAAGTCCCTTCCTTATGTTTAAGATAGGAAGGGACTTTTTTATTTTTTAATGAGTATCTCATTTTTCGAAATTGATAAAGTAGGATGTATGGAGTAGGAGAAAAGATGAAAAATGCGTATGTAAGTAAAGAACAAGTGGAAGCAATCGCCAAGGAATATCCCACACCTTTTTATCTGTATGACGAAAAGGGAATTCGGGATACTGCCCGAAAGCTGTATAAGGCCTTCTCCTGGAATCCGGGCTTTAAAGAGTACTTTGCCATTAAGGCAACCCCCAATACTGCTATTTTTACGGATTTTAAAGGAAGAAGGTTGCGGGGTAGACTGCTCCTCTAAAGTGGAATTGACCATGGCCGAGGCTTGTGGTTTCAAAGGACAAGAAATTATGTTTTCCTCCAACGACACTCCGGAAGAGGAATATATCTTTGCCAAGGAGCTGGGAGGAATCATTAACTTGGATGATTTTTCCAATATTGCGGAAGTGGAAGAAACCCTGGGAACCCTGCCCAAAACCATGAGTTTGCGTTTTAATCCCGGAGGCTATTTTAAAATTGCCAATACTATTATGGATAATCCGGAAGAAGCCAAGTTCGGCATGACAGAGGCTCAGATTCTGGAGGGCTATAAAATTTTAAAGGAAAAGGGTGTAGAACATTTCGGAATCCATGCTTTTCTTGCCTCCAATACTGTAAGCAATGAGTATTACCCGGTTTTGGCAAGACAGCTTTTTCAGTTGGTGGTACGGATTAAGAAGGAGCTTGGGATTTCTCTGGATTTTGTCAATCTTTCCGGAGGAATCGGCATTCCCTATCGTCCGGAGCAGGAACCCAATGACATTCTCCTGATCGGACAGGGCGTTAAGGAGGTTTTTGAAGAAATTTTAGTACCGAACGGTCTTGGACATATCCGCCTTTGCACGGAGCTGGGACGTTTTATGCTGGCACCCTACGGGGCTTTGATTACCAAGGTGATTCATTTTAAGGAGACCTACAGACACTATGCAGGGGTGGATGCCTGTGCGGCAAATCTGATGCGTCCGGCTATTTATGATGCTTATCATCATATTACGGTGCTGGGAAAAGAAGAGGAAAAAGAGACGAAGACCTATGATGTAGTCGGTTCTCTTTGTGAAAATAATGATAAGTTTGCGAAAAACAGAGAGTTGCCGGTACTGGAAAAGGGAGACTACCTTTTCTTCCACGATGCGGGAGCCCACGGTTTTGCCATGGGATACAATTACAACGGAAAGCTTTGGTGTGCAGAGCTTCTCTTGAAAGAAGACGGTACAGTAAAGTGTATCAGAAGAGCCCAGAGGGATACGGATTATTTTGCCACCCTGGATATTGATGAGGATTTTCAGAAGTATTTGCAGAACAGAAAGTAGGAATTATGGCATTGAAGAAAAAAGCTGTAACAGGAATGAAGGATATTTTACCGGAGGAGATGGCCATCCGGCAGAGAATTCTTTCCGCAATCAGACGGGTTTACGGACGCTTCGGCTTTACGGAGATTGAAACCCCCATCGTAGAGCATTTGGAAAATCTTCTCAGTAAGCAGGGAGGAGACAATGAAAAGCTGATTTTTAAGGTGGAGAAGCGAGGGGAGAAGCTGAAGGAAGCCATTGAGAAGGGGGATTTTGAGGCCCTTTCCGATGCAGGGCTTCGGTATGACTTAACCCTGCCTCTTTCCCGTTTTTATGCGGAGAATCAGGCGAAGCTCCCCAGTCCCTTTAAGGCCTTACAGATTGGACCTGTATTCAGGGCTGATCGTCCTCAAAAGGGAAGATTTCGGGAGTTTTGGCAATGCGATATTGATATTTTCGGAGATTCCTCCTTCCTTTCGGAGATAGATTTGCTTTTGGCTATGGGAACCCTGTTACAGGAAATCGGTTTTGGAGAACAGTATCCCTTCTATATCGTGGTAAATGACAGAGAAATTCTGAAAGCAATGCAACGCTATGCAGGATTTCCGGAGGGGGATTTTGAACAGATTTCCATTATCCTGGATAAGGAAGATAAGATTGGAAGAGACGGGGTAAAGGGGGAACTGGCAGGTCTTGGCTATTCCGAGGAGCAGATTTCCCGTTATACCGAGCTTTTGGATCAGGTTTCCGGAAAGAAGGAAGACCTCCTTTCTCTTGGGGAAAAGCTAAAGGATGTTTTAGAGGAAGGTGTTTGCCAAAACCTTTATAAGATTATGGATTTGGTGGAAATCTCCGGAAAGGGAAAGATTCCTCTTCGTTTTGATCCCAGTCTTGTGCGAGGCATGGGCTATTATACCGGGCCGATTTTCGAAGTGCGTTCCACATTATTTTCCGGCTCTATCGGCGGAGGCGGTCGTTATGACAAGATGGTAGGAAAGTTTACCGGTATCGATACCCCTGCGGTGGGATTTTTCCATCGGCTTTTGAGCGAATCATCACCATTCTTATGGAAGGGAGGCTTCGGAAGTCAGGGCGGAGAAGAAGGCGATTCTTTTGGAGAAGGATTTGCAGGAAGAGGAGCTTAAGAAGGCTCTGCTGGATGCTATGGACAGAAGAGCCAAAGGGAGAACTGGTATTGCTTTTCCCAAATGAATAAAAAAATAAGAAATTCCAGAAGGAGCAGCTGAGCAAGGAAGGCTACAGCGAGTTTATAGAATATTTTTCCAAAAGTTAAAAAAAGAGAAAGCTGGGGATAGGATTTTTCTATAAACAAGGTACTTTCTATCTACAAAAATAGTATTTTTTTAGATAGTATCTCCCTATCCTGTGGAATATTTCCATAAAAAGAGTTTGAAAAGCGAGAGTTAAAAAGAAAGATTAGAGGGTGAATTATGGCTGAGTCAATGAGAGGTTTACATAGAACCGCAAGATGCGGAGAATTGGGAGAGGAGTATATCGGAAAAACGGTCTGCATGATGGGCTGGGTACAGAAGTCCAGAAATAAGGGAGGTCTTATTTTTACAGACCTTAGAGACCGTTCCGGTATTCTACAGATTCTTTTCGAGGAAAATGAATGCGGTGCAGAGGTTTTTTTGAAAAGGCTTCCAAGCTAAGAGCGGAGTTTGTTATTGCGGTAGAAGGAGAGCTTCGAAGCAGAGGCAAGGATGCCAATGCCAGCCTTGCTACAGGAGCTGTGGAGCTGGTAGCAAAAAGCTTGAGAATCCTGGCAGAGGCGGAGACTCCTCCTTTCCCCATTGAAGAAGACAGTAAAACCAAGGAAGACTTACGTTTAAAGTACCGTTATCTGGATTTGAGAAGACCGGATTTAGCGAAGAGAATTATGACAAGAGCCAGACTTTCCCAGCTGATTCGTGCCTTTTTGTCCAAGGAAGGATTCTTGGAGATTGAAACGCCTACCTTGATTAAGTCCACTCCTGAGGGAGCCAGAGACTTCCTGGTACCATCTCGCCTGCATCAGGGCTCCTTCTATGCCCTGCCCCAGTCTCCTCAGCTTTTTAAAGCAGCTCTTAATGGTTTCCGGTATGGATCGTTATTTCCAGCTGGCAAGATGCTATCGTGATGAGGATTTAAGAGCGGACCGTCAGCCTGAGTTTACCCAGGTGGATATGGAGCTGTCCTTCGTGGATATGGAAGACGTGCTGAGGTGAACGAGAGACTTTTACAGTATATTTTCAAGGAAATCTGTCAGGTGGACATTTCTCTTCCTTTACAGAGAATGACCTGGATTGATGCTATGGAAAATTACGGTTCCGATAAGCCGGATCTTCGTTTTGACCTGCCTTTACTGGAGTGTACCGAGGCGGTACGGGGTTGCGGCTTCTCCGTATTCAGCCAGTGCGTGGAAAATGGCGGTAAGGTCAAGGGTATTCTTTTAAAGGGACAGGCCTCCATGCCCAGAAAGAAGATTGACAGCTATGTGGAGCTGGTAAAGGGCTATCAGGCAAAGGGCTTGGCCTGGTTCGGCTACGGGGAAGACGGCTCCGTAAAGTCTTCCTTTGCCAAGTTTATGTCCGAGGAGGATATAAAGAGATTAACAGAGGCTACAGGCTTAGAGCAGGGAGATCTTCTCTTCTTGGTATCCGATGAGAAGAAGCAGGTGGTATGGAACAGCCTTGGAGCTTTACGTCTTGCTTTAGGAAAGGATTTGGACTTAATTCAGAAGGGACAGTGGAAGTTCCTCTGGGTTACCGAGTTCCCCATGTTTGAATATTCCGAGGAATTGGGAAGATATCAGGCCATGCATCACCCCTTCACCATGCCTATGGAAGAAGACCTTCCCTTGGTGGATGAAGAGGATTTGTCCAAGGTTAGAGCCAAGGCCTACGATATTGTTTTGAACGGAACGGAGCTGGGTGGCGGTTCTGTCAGAATTCACCAGTCTCATGTTCAGGAGAAAATGTTGGAAAAGCTTGGCTTTACGAAGGAAAGAGCCACTGAGCAGTTCGGTTTCTTATTGGAAGCCTTTCAGTACGGTGTACCTCCCCATGCAGGTCTTGCCTACGGCTTAGACCGTTTGGCGATGTGGATGGTGGGCGCGGAGAGCATCCGCGATGTCATTGCTTTTCCGAAGGGAAAGGACGGTTCCGATGCTATGATGGATGCACCGGCAGAGGTCTTTGATCCCCAGCAGCTAAAGGATTTGCACATTGCCATTACAGAAGAGTAAGTGCAGCTTATAGCTTTACAAACATTTCCGTGTCTTTTGGACTTTTAAAGTGAAAATAGAGCTAAGCTAAAGAAGATATGCTCAGCCCAGGCTTTGCTTGAGTTTTAGGAGGAATAGGTGAGGAAAGAGGAATTTATTCGGGAACTGGTTTTAGAATTAAAGCAAAATGTTTCGGAACAAGTTATTCTGGAGCAAAAACGTTTTTATGAAGAGTACATCCTGACGGAAGTGCGGGGTGGAAAAACCGAGGAAGAAGTTATTGCTTCCCTTTCTGAGCCAAGGCTTTTGGCAAAAAGCATTATTGATGCTGCAGAGGCGGGAGGAGATCATGTAGCCAGAAGCACTCCTTTCCGTTATGCGGAAAGTGAGATTAACTATGCCTCTGACGAAGAGGATTTACAATACAAGGGAGCGGAAGAGGATAGCAGACAGTCTCAATCCTTTAGGGAAAAGACAGGCTATACCCAATATAAAGAAGAGGACATTCGGCAGGATAGACAGTCGGCCTTTGAAAATGCAGGAGGACCCCGTATCATTCCTGTCAGTCCCTTAGGCTGTGTGATTTCTCTTGTGATTTTTCTTCCTGATTATCGGGGAATTATCGCGGTTTTTGCGGGAATCATTTCCGCTTTGGCACCGATTTTACTCCCTGTACTTGCGGTGGCGGTAATCCTTTGGATTTTGGCATACCTTTTTCGATAGGAGGGAAGATGCAAAGAATGGAACTGGTGGTACCCTGCCACTTTGGACTGGAAGCGGTCTGTAAAAAAGAAATTCAGGATTTGGGTTATGATGTGCATACCGTCAGCGACGGAAAGGTGCATTTTATCGGAGATGCGGAGGCTATCGTCCGTGCCAACATTTTCCTGAGAACAGGGGAAAGAGTTTTATTAAAGCTGGGCTCCTTCCATGCGGAATCCTACGAGGATTTGTTTCAGGGGACTAAGGCTCTTCCGTTGGAAGAGTATCTGCCAAAGGACGCCTCCTTCTGGGTGACCAAGGCAAGCTCCGTGAAATCCAAGCTGTTTTCGCCCAGAGATATTCAGTCCGTAATGAAGAAAGCCATGGTTGACCGGATGGCATCCTACTATCATCAGAGTTTTTTTGAGGAGCACGGAGCCAAGTACCCCTTCCGTGTTTCTCTGTATAAGGATGAGGTTTTACTCTGTTTGGACACCAGTGGAGATTCTCTGCATAAAAGAGGGTATCGTTTAAAAATGGGAAAGGCGCCCATTAAGGAAACCTTGGCTGCCTCCCTGATTCTCCTTAGCAAATGGAGAGAGGATGCCCCCTTTGTAGATCCCATGTGCGGTGCAGGAACCTTTCCCATAGAGGCGGCTATGATTGCGGCAAAGATTGCTCCCGGAATGCATAGACATTTTACGGCGGAAGCCTGGGAAAACCTGATTCCTAAAAAAGAATGGGACTATGCTTTGGAGGAGGCAGGGGATGAAATTGACCGTAGCCTATTAGAAAGCAAGAAGAATCCCTATGGAAAAATGGTGGATATTCAGGGCTATGATATAGATCCTGCCATGATTCCGGTTTGCCGTGAAAATGCGGAGCGGGCAGGGGTTGGAAAGCTCATCCATTTTCAGGAAAGAGAAGTGGGAAAGATGTCCCACAGTAAGCGAGGAGGCTTGATTTTAACCAATCCTCCCTACGGAGAGCGAATCGAGGATAAGAGAAATCTGCCTCTGTTATATACGGAGCTTAGAGAGGCTTATGAAGATCTGGATGATTGGCGACTTTGCTTAATCACCGCTTACGAGCAGGCGGAGAAATACCTTGGGAAGGCGGATAAAAACAGAAAGCTTTTACAACGGTATGATGAAAACCTATTTTTACCAGTACAATGGTAAAGGGAGAAAATAATGCGGATTTTATTTGCCACCCATAATCAACACAAGTTAAGAGAAATTCAGGAGATTCTGTCTAATTTTTCCCGGAACCATTCTCTGTGCCAAAGATTTAGGCATGGATCAGGAGGTAGAGGAAAACAGGACAAGTTTTCTGGAAAAATGCGGAAATCAAGGCCAGAGCCCTATATAACTTTGCCAAAGCACTAGGGACTTTTAGAGGAAGATGACCTGGTTATGGCGGATGATTCCGGCCTGTCCATTGAAGCCCTGTCCTTTGGTCCCGGAATTTATTCGGCCCTGCTTTCTGGGCGTGGATACTCCCTATCCCGAAAAAGAATCGTCGTATCCTGGCCATGATGGAAGAAAGCAGCAGTAAAAAGTCAGAATGGCCTACTTTAGCTGTGCCATTGTTGCGATTTTTTTGCGGATGGAAAGCTTTTTGCAAACGGAAGCCAGATGCACGGGAGAAATTGCAAAAGAGCCCGGTGGAGAAGAGGGCTTCGGCTATGACCCCATTTTCTACCTTCCGGAATACAGAAAAACCGCTGCTGAGCTTTCCAGAGAGAGAAGAACAAGGTTTCCCATAGGGGAAAGGCTCTTCGAAAGATGGAAAGAATGATTCAGGAAGAGCAGGAAAAAGAGATTCTGCCCGCTTTTCGAAAGCAGGGCAGGAGCAGTCGGGAAAAGGTAAGGAAGCAAAGGCGGAGCACAAGGCGGAGAAAGAATCCGGGGAAAAGCCGGAAAAAGAGGAGGATGCCGAAAAGGGACAGGAAGTTGTCGATAAGGGACAGGAGGCTGCTCGGGAAGCGAAGACTGAGATAGCCGGCAGAATCGATCCTTCTTCGGAGGAAAAGATTTTGGTACTTTCCGATAACCATAGAAGACTGGACTATGTGGAAAAGGTTCTTCGTCTGCATCCGGATATATCCATGTGTATTCATCTGGGGGATTCGGAGGGAGAAGGAGAGGTACAGGCGCTTTTGCCTAAGGGCTGTGAGTCCTATTTTGTACAGGGAAACAATGACTTTTTTTCCTATTTGCCCAAGGACGTGGAAGTTCGTATCGGAAAAGAGCGATGCTTTTTGACCCACGGCCATCTCTATGGGGTAAACTTCGGTTTGGAGCGTCTTTCGGAAGAGGCAAGAGACAGAAATTGCAGTATGGCATTCTTCGGACATACCCATAAGCCCTGTAACAAAGTGGTGAACGGGGTGCATTGTATCAATCCGGGATCCATCAGCTTTCCCAGACAAGAGGATAGAAGACCATGCTATAGCCTGCTGTTTTTGGACCAAAAAGGAAATCTTAGAGTGGAAATGCATAAAATTTAGGAGGATAAAATAATGTACATGGCAGAATTTGTGGAGAGAATGAAGGGAATTAGGATTTGTCCGGTTTTGGTAATTGAGGATAAAAATGACGCCATTCCTCTGGGAAAGGCTTTATTGGAGGGAAAACTGCCGGTGGCGGAGGTCACCTTCCGTACGGCGGCAGCCAAGGAATCCATCGCGCTAATGGTAAAGGAATATCCGGATTTATATGTGGGTGCGGGAACGGTGATTACCCTGCAGCAGTGTAAAGATGCTGTGGAAGCCGGTGCCAAGTTTATTGTAAGTCCTTCCTTTTCCCATGAAGTGGCAGCTTTTTGCAGAGAGAGAGAAATTCCCTATTGTCCCGGCGTTTTGACTCCTACGGAAATCAGCATGGCCATGTCTTATGATATTCCTGTGGTGAAGTTCTTCCCGGCAGGACAGTTTGGCGGCGTACAGACCATCAAGAGCTATGCGGCAGTGTTCCAGAACCTGTATTTTATGCCCACCGGTGGAGTGAATCTTCAGAACATCGGAGAATATCTTTCCTTCTCCAAGGTGCTTTGTGTGGGAGGAACCTGGCTGTGTAAAAAAGAATTTTTGGAGACCAAGGATTTTGCCTTGATTACAAAGAATTGCCTGGAGGCCTATGAATTAAGTCATTAAAGCTTTGCTGTTTTGTAAAGAAAGGAAAGGGGCTATAAAAAATAAAAAAAATTTTCTAAGCAATATAGGTCTGAACTTGGGGCACGCTCTCGCTAGCTTCGCCACGTAGCAGTACTAACTTCAAGCTTCGCTTTACTCGCTTTCAGTAAGTACTGACGGGCTCAGACCACCCCATATTCAGACCTATATTGCCGAAAATCTCTTTAGTACTTTGATTTTTACGACTCCTTTTTGAAATTCAAGCAGAGCATAAGCCTTTTGTAAACAGCGAAAATTTTTTTCTTGACAAAGTATTGGGGATTCGCTAATATATGAGAGTCGCACAAAATGCGAAATGATTCAGTAGCTCAGCTGGATAGAGCAACGGCCTTCTAAGCCGTGGGTCGGGGGTTCGAATCCCTTCTGGATCACTTGCGAGACGGTTCTGTCCGTAACATGGTGGCCATAGCGTAGTTGGTTATCGCGCCAGATTGTGGTTCTGGAGGTCCCGGGTTCGACTCCCGGTGGCCACCCTATTTTTCTCGCACGAGGTTCTTATCTCATAGGGCCATCGCCAAGCGGTAAGGCACAGGCCTTTGACGCCTGCAGTCGTTGGTTCGAATCCAACTGGCCCTGCTTATGAGACACTAGCTCAGTCGGTAGAGCACTTGACTTTTAATCAAGTTGTCGCGGGTTCGATTCCCGCGTGTCTCATTCCTGAAAGGGAGATATGCGGATGTGGCGGAATTGGCAGACGCGCCAGATTTAGGTTCTGGTGGGCGACCGTGCAGGTTCAAGTCCTGTCATCCGCAGGCTGAAAACAAGGTTTTCGTGAGGATTGTGATAGAGGAAGTATCCTTTATCACTTTTTTTGTATCCGGAAAGACTGGTCTTTTTTGAAGAAAAGCCTTATGCTATAGAAAATCTATAGACGAAGGAAAGGAAGAGAATCGTTTGAGAACAGAGGATACAAGTACAAAGGACAGTGTAAGTGAAAAAAATGCTAAGGCTTTGATTCGGAAGGCGCTTCAGGCCAGAAGAAAAGCCTATAGTCCCTACTCTCATTTTCAGGTGGGTGTAGCTTTGGAAACAGATTCAGGAGAAGTATTTTTAGGCTGTAATGTGGAGAATGCTTCCTATGGAGCCAGCAACTGCGGAGAAAGAACCGCCGTGTTTAAGGCGGTCAGTGAGGGCTATAAGCATTTTCGGAGAATCGCCATAGTAGGAGGCATGAAGGATAGTGAAGAGCTTTCCTACTGTATGCCCTGCGGTATCTGTCGTCAGGTGATGGCGGAGTTTGTGGATTTACAAAGTTTTCAGGTCATTTTGGCAAAAAATGAAGAGGAGTATCAGATTTATACTCTAGCAGAGCTTCTTCCCCATGCCTTTTTGCCGGAGGCTCTGGGGGACTAAGCAGTTGTTTTAGGGACAGTCCTTTATTTTGGAGATAGTTTTTGCAGTTACAAGATAGAAAAGCTTATAAAGATTGAAAAAAGTAGTATGGGAAGCGGTAAATATTGCTTCTATCAAAGATACTTCTATCAAAGATAATATTATTTAGTCGACAATCAAGGAGGATAGTATGGGAACAGCACACAATGAAGCAGAGTTAGGGCAGATTGCAAAGACCGTTTTAATGCCGTGGGATCCCCTTCGGGCCAAGTTTATTGCAGAGAACTTTTTGACGGATGTAAAGTGTTTTAATACCGTGAGAAATATGTTGGGCTTTACCGGAAAATACAACGGAAAGGAAGTTTCCGTGATGGGGGCGGGAATGGGGATGCCCTCCATCGGCATCTATTCCTATGAGCTTTTTAACCACTACGATGTGGATGCCATTATTCGTATCGGTTCCGCAGGGGCTTTACGCGAGGATATTGAGCTGAAGGATGTGGTTATGGCCATGGGTGCCTGCACGGATTCTCGCTACAGCTATCAGTATGAACTACCGGGTGACTTTGCTCCTATCGCAGACTACTCCTTACTGGAGAAAGCGGTGGGAACAGCCAGAGAATTAAAGATTCCTGTTAAGGTAGGAAATGTGGTTTCCTCCGATGTTTTCTATAATGGCTATACCAAGGCCAACGAAAAGTGGGCAAGCATGGGTGCCCTTTGCGTGGAAATGGAGGCTGCAGCCCTCTATATGAATGCTGCAAAGGCCGGCAAGAAAGCTTTGGCGATTCTTTCCATTTCCGACCATATCTTAAAGGGGACAGAGCTTTCTCCGGAAGAGAGAAAGGTGGGCTTTAAGGATATGATGGAGATTGCTTTACGTTTGGCATAAAGATTTTGTGCTCTGTTTGGCATAAAGATTTTGCGTTAAGCTTGGCATAAGTATTTGCATAACATTTAGCACAAGGCATTTGCATTGGCTTTAGCATAAGGAGCTTCCATGATTAATTATTCAGAAGATGAACGCTGTTATCATATCGGGGTAAAAAAAGGAGATTTAGGAAAATATGTTCTCCTTCCCGGAGACCCGAAGCGCTGTGAGAAAATTGCCAAATATTTTGACAATCCGGAATTGGTGGCAGATAGAAGAGAGTATGTGACCTATACCGGTACCCTGTTAGGAGAAAAGGTCAGTGTCTGTTCTACAGGTATAGGCGGACCCTCCGCTTCTATTGCCCTGGAAGAGCTTAGTACCTGCGGAGGAGAGGTTTTTATCCGCGTAGGCACAGCAGGAGGGATGGACCTTTCGGTAGAAGCAGGAGATTTGGTGATTGCCCAATCTGCAATCCGTATGGAGGGAACCTCCAAGGAGTATGCCCCTATCGAGTGGCCGGCCACAGCAGACTTCGAGCTGACTAAGGTGCTGGAAGAGGCGGGAAAAAAGCTTTCCGCAAAAACCCATGTGGGAGTAGTGCAATGTAAGGATGCTTTCTATGGACAGCATAAGCCGGAGGATTTGCCGGTTTCCAAGGAGTTACTGGAGAAGTGGGATGCCTGGTGCAAATTAGGCTGTAAAGCTTCTGAAATGGAAAGTGCCGCTTTATTTACTGTCGGAGCATATCTTAAAAAACAGGTAGGCACCGTTTTATTTGTAGTCTCCAATCAGGAGAGAGTGAAGGCGGGGCTTTCCAATGAAATATTACATGACACGGATTTAGCGATTCGGACTGCCATTGAGGCCGTAAAGCTCCTGATGCAAAGGGAGCAAGAGAGAAAGTAGGAAAGATGAAATTTAAAAGAATATTTTTGATTGTTTTAGATTCATTAGGCATTGGAAATGGCAAGGATGCAGCAAAGTTTGGAGACGAAGGTACGGATACCTTCCTTCATATTACGGAAAAGATGCCCTCATTTTCCATTCCCAATTTGGAAAAGCTGGGCATGGGAAATTTAAAAAGCTTAAAGGGGGTTTCTCCGGTAGAAAAGCCTTTGGCGAAGTACTATGCCTTAAATGAAGCCAGTAACGGTAAGGACACCATGACCGGACACTGGGAAATGATGGGGATAAAGACGGAAAAACCCTTTATTACCTTTACCGACACCGGCTTTCCTCCTGCATTAATTCAGGAATTGGAAGAGAAGACCGGAAGAAAAGTGATTGGTAACAAGGCAGCCTCGGTACGGAAATCATTGAGGAGCTGGGAGAGGAGCAATTAGGACCGGAAGTATGATTGTCTATACTTCTGCGGACTCCGTATTGCAGATTGCCGCCCCGGAAGATCCTAAGTATTTTGGGCTGGAGGAACTGTATAAGGACTGTGAAATCGCCAGAGAAATCACCATGAAGGACGAATGGAGGGTTGGAAGGGTGATTGCCAGACCCTATGTAGGGGAGAAAAGGGGAGAGTTTAAAAGAACCTCCAACCGTCATGACCTGGCCCTAAAACCACCTACAAAAACCGTTTTAAATTATCTGGAAGAAGCAGGACTTTCCGTAATTTCCATTGGAAAAATCAACGACATTTTCGTGGGAGAGGGAATCAATAAGGCAATTCACTCCCGCTCTTCTGTGGAAGGAATGGAACAGTGTATTGCCCTGGCAAAGGATGAGGATTTTCAAGGACTTTGCTTTGTAAACCTGGTGGATTTTGATGCTCTTTATGGGCATAGAAGAGATCCCATTGGTTACGGAGAAGAAATTCAGCGCTTTGATGAGAAGCTGGGAGAATTACTTTCTGTTTTGAAAGAGGGTGACCTTCTGATGTTGACTGCAGACCATGGAAACGATCCCACATTTTCCGGATCGGATCATACCAGAGAACAGGTTCCTCTTTTGGTTTATCATAAGGGAATTGCAGGGGGACAAGGAGAAGAACAGGATAGCTTCGGTGTAATCGGTGCCAGTGTTGCGGAAAATTTCTCCGTGGCTTTACCTTCAGAATTAATCGGAAAGTCCCTTTATAAGGAGTTTTTAGAAAGAAATGAAAACAGAGAAAGACTATATGAAGATGGCTCTTTCCCTGGCGAAAAAGGCAGCGTCCCGGGGGGATGTACCCATCGGGGCGCTGATTGTTTATGACGGGACAAAGCCGGATTCTCCCATGGGAAGACTTTGCCAAGAAAAGGGGATTCTTCCGGGAACGATATTGGGCAGAGGCTATAACCGGAGAAATCAAAAAAACAATGCCCTCTATCATGGAGAAATTTTAGCCATAGAGAAGGCCTGTAAGAAAATAGGAGACTGGCGCCTGGAGGATTGCACCCTTTATGTGAATTTGGAGCCCTGTCCCATGTGTGCAGGAGCTATTTTACAGGCTAGAATTCCCCGTCTGGTCTTTTCTCTTCGGAATCCTAAAGCCGGCTTCATGGGTTCTCTATTAAATGTTTTACAAATGAAGGAACTAAACCATAGAGTGGTGATTCGGGAAAATGTGCTGGAGGGGGAGGCGAGAGAATTGCTTTCCCATTTTTTTAGCTCTATGAGAGAGAAGAAAAAGGAAAATTGATTACAAAAGAAGCGGAAATGCATTTTCAGGGAAAGACAGTACTTTATGCAAATGCTTAGGATAGAAAATGAAAAAAAGGGAATTTGTCTAATGAGACGGGAGAAAGTATGGAAAGAAGAGGAATATTAATCTGTGCCGGATACTTTTATGGCATTCCTTTTTTTCTTTAAAGAAGGAGGATCTGATTATTGCAGTGGATGGAGGTTTCGATACTGTCAAGAGGAAGGCATTAACCCCTCTTTGATTTTGGGAGATTTGGATTCTTTGACTGCAAGCTTTTCGGAAAATCCCTGCTCCTCTATCCTATAATATATTTTCGGAAAATCCGAAGGAGAGGGCGGAATTTCTTTCAGAGTCCTCTTTCCAAGGAATTCCCTTAAAGCAACTTCCTGTGGTGAAAAACGATACGGATCTTTTAGCGGCCATTAAGCTTTGCCTGGAAGAGGGAATCCGGGAAATCCATATCTTTGGAGCTTTTAGAGGAAGGCGCTTTGATCATAGCCTTGCTGCATTACAAAGTCTGGCCTTTCTTACCGAACAAAGGGCTAAAGGATATTTATATGGAAAAGAAGAGCTCATTACGGCACTTCAGGATGGAAGTCTGCATTTTCCGAAAGGAATGCAAGGGACTTGCTCCGTATTTTCCTATTCCGAGGAGGCTAGGGGAGTAGAAGAAAAAGGACTTCTATATCAAATCGATAAAGGCTGTTTAAAGAATAGCTTTTCCTATAGGGGTGAGTAATGCCTTTACAGGAGAAGAGGCGGAGATTTCTGTGGAAAAGGGAATGCTTTTTGTGAGCTATGGAATAGAAAAATCTGTAAGCTATGGAATAGAAATTCTTACTTGCAAGCCCAGGTGCCCTTTGCTATAATTTTTTTACAGACTTGGCTGGGGCGTTCGAGTCCACACAATTTGAACCTACAAATATGACATACGGGATTCCGATATTTGCGATTAGGATAGCATGCCTTCCGTCCTGCGGTTAAGGATCCTTGAATAGTCCGTGAGGTAACCCACCTGGCTTAATGCTAGGAGTCAAACGTGTGGTACGGCGCTTTGGTGAGTCTGATTTTTTTGTATTTAGGCTAAGGTAGAGTACTTAGCTTTTATTGTTTATACTAAGCCTGGGGCTTATTTTTATAGTATATTAAGCCGGAGTACCCGGCTTTTTATATGTAGTAATAAGCGGGAGTGCAGGGAAAAGAGATAGATTTATAGAACGGTGAATACAGAATCGTTCTTCTTAGGAGAATGGAGCCATGAAAAGGGAAAATTGGACAGAACAAATCAAGTGGGGAATCACTGCCTTTTTGGTATTGGCAGCAACTTCCCTACTTTTTATTATAGTAAGCCATTTAGAGACTATAAACAAAAACTTTAATTTATTTATTCAGATTCTGATGCCCATTATTTATGGAGCGGTTTTAGCCCTATTTAATGAGCCCGGTATATAACTTTGTGGTAAAAGATATCGGAAGTTCTTTTAGTGAAGCTATTTCGCAAAAAGCAAAAAGCAAAGTACCGCAAGCAGTTTTTCTGGCCACTATTTGCAGCTTATTGTTTCTGACTCTTATTGGAGGAAGTCTGGTGTCTCTTTTGATTCCGGAGCTGACAAAGTCTATCTATAACTTATATATGACTTTACCGGATGCCATTAATCGCTCCTATGAAAGAATCCAAACCCTGCTGACCAATTATCCCGAAGCCAGAGAGTATGTAGAAGATTTGTATACGGAAATCAGCGCCTTTTTCAGTAGTAAACCGGAAAGTACCCAGACGATTTTGGGACATATACAAAAATATTGCCGCTTTTTTCCGGGATGGTATTTGGAATACCTTTACGGTGGTTAAGAATATCTTAATCGGTTTGATTGTGATGGTTTACCTTTTAAACCTGAAAAAGACCTTGAAGCTACAATTCAGAAAGCTCCTTTTTGCTATCTTTTCCAAGGAAAAAGCGAAAGGAATTATTGAAGAACTGCAGTATGTTCATAAGATGTTCGGCGGTTTTATTTTGGGGAAAATTATTGACAGTGTGATTATTGGAATTCTAACCTTCTTTGTTTTAAGCATTATGAAGATGCCTTACACCCTGTTGGTTTCCGTAATCATTGGCGTGACCAATGTGGTGCCTTTCTTCGGACCCTTTGTGGGGGCCATTCCCTGTATTATCTTGATTATGTTAAGCAGTCCGTTGCAGGCCCTGTATTTTGCTATTGCCATTTTAGCTATCCAGCAGCTGGACGGAAATGTAATCGGACCGAAGATTTTTGGGAGACTCCACCGGACTTTCCAGCTTCTGGGTACTGTTCTCCATCATTCTATTCGGCGGACTTTTTCGGCTTTGTGGGGATGATTATCGCTGTTCCGTTATGGGCTGTTATCCTAAAACGGTATCCGTCGTTATGCCAATAAACGCTTGAAAAGAAACAAATTCCGAATCAAGCGGAATACTTTGAGGATTTGGGGAAAATTTAGACAGCTAAGAAGGAGACTTGGGATTTACACTTTGTTTATCTTTGTACAGTACTGTCACGGGGGCACGCTCCCGCTAACTTCGCCCTTGCGAAGGGAAGAGGCTGTAACTTTTGAAGAAGCACGCTCCGATGCAGTATAGGTAGGAAATCGGGCACGCTCCCGCTAACTTCGCCTTCGTAGCTGTACTAAGCTTCAAGCTTCACTTCGTTTGCTTTCAGCAAGTACAGACGGGCTCAGATTGCCCTCTTTCCTACCTATACTGCATCTGTCGCTTCAACTATTTAATTTCTGTCTACAGTCCTTCACTTCGCTGACTATCTGTAAGTACCGGTGGGCTCGGATTGCCCCTTATTCAGTACTCTACGCAGAAAAACTGCGTAAACCTTGTATCTCACTCCTTCTTGGCTGTCAAAATTTATCTGTATATTCTGCGAGGATTTGCACCATATCCTTTGGTTGTAAAAGTTGGGATTTTTGATATAATCATAAAGTTATTGGGGAAATATCCCTAAGAGGAAAGCGCTTTGTGAGATTTGCTCGCTTTAAGTCTAAAGAAAAATAAAGAATGGAGATCGTTATGGCAACTTTGTTAGAAAATTGGAGAAATACCGCCTACGGAAACGGCATGAATAAGCAGGAGCAGGAAGCTCTTTGGCAGAAGTATTTTGCTTTGGAGAAGGGATTTTACGAGGAAATCCTGAAGGATCCGAAGAAGGTTTATGAGGGAAGCGTAAAGGAATTGGCAGAGAAGTTCTCCATCGACCCTTTCATTTTCGTAGGAATTCTGGACGGAATCGATGAGTCTTTAGCAGGCTACCATAATCCTATCGATACTATGGAAGAGGATACTGTTGTTAAGATTCAGATTGATCCGGAAAAGTTGTACTACAACATGGTGGAGGCCAAGGCTTCCTGGCTCTATGAGCTTCCGGCTTGGGATTCCATTTTGACAGAAGAAAAGAGAAAAGAGCTCTATAAGGAGCAGAAGAAGTCCGGAACGGTAAAGAGAGAGAGCAAGAAGATTTATCCTAATGATGCTTGTCCCTGCGGCTCCGGAAAGAAATATAAAAAGTGTTGCATGAGAAAAGACGAAGAAAAAGAGAGAGAATTATTACAAAATGGCTAATACAGACTATTTAGTAAGAGGAACTGCGGCGGAAGGGCAGATTCGTGCCTTTGCCTGCAGCACCAGAAATACGGCAGAGGAGCAAAGACGGATTCATAATACTTCCCCCATTGCCACTGCGGCTATGGGCAGACTGATGAGTGCGGCTCTGATGATGGGGGTAGAGTTAAAGGGAGAGAAGGATCTGATTACGCTTTCTATCAAGGGAGACGGTCCTATGAAGAGTCTTGTGGCTACGGCAGACTCCCATGGCAATGTAAAGGGTGTTTGCGGCAATCCCTATGTGATTCTTCCTGCAAGAGAGGATGGTCACTTAAATGTGGGGGGAGCAGTAGGAAAGGGTTTTCTTTCCGTAATCCGGGACAATGGTTTGGGAGAGCCTTATGTGGGACAAACTGCCTTAATCAGCGGGGAAATTGCCGAGGATATCAATGCTTACTACAGTATCAGTGAGCAGATTCCTTCCTCCGTTGGGCTTGGTGTTCTGATGAATAAGGAAAATACCGTAGCTGAGTCCGGAGGCTTTATTATTCAGCTTCTTCCCTTTGCAGAGGAAAGTCTTTTGGACAAGCTGGAGGAGAAGTTATCTAAGGTGCATTCCGTTACGGATTTACTGGCAAAATATAGTCCTGAGGAATTATTGGAATATCTTTTTGGGAGATTTTCGGTCTGGAAATTCATGAGAAGCGGAACTTCGCTATCACTGCAACTGCAGCAGAGAAAGGGTAGAGAAGGCTTTTGATTTCTTTAGGAAAGAAAGAAATTGAATCTTTTACTTTCTGACCATAAATCCCAGGAAGTACGTTGTGATTTTTTTGCAATAAGAAATATATTTTTTTGGAGAATGATTTGGAAGAATTGCTTAATAGATAATTTTTTTCACAAGGCTTCTTTTTCGAGTTTTTCTAAAAAAAGAGGATAAAAATCATTCAGAAAAACCAAAATGCTGGGATTCTTCTAAAAAAATGCGGTTGACGAAGTGCAGGGGATATGGTATTCTTCCATTGTTGTAATCAATTTCGGTTGCAATTGTTTTTTTGGAGGATATAGTAATGAAAAGGTACAGTAAAGTGGTTTAACAACCAGAAGGGTTATGGATTTATCTCTGATGAGACAGGAAAGGATGTATTCGTACATTATTCCGGATTGTCCGGAGACGGATTCAAGTCTTTGGAAGAAGGTCAGGCCGTTGAGTTCGAAGTAGTTGACGGAGCTAAGGGACCTCAGGCTACTAACGTAGTAAAGCTTTAATTTTTCTCTTCGGGTTTGAATCATTTTGTAATATAGACGACTTCTCGGGACAGACAGTACAGTAAGACGGCACGGGAAGAAGGACAGCATTGCAGAAGTATCAAGATGAAAGAAAAGCAAAAGCAGGACGGCGCATGCGCCGTCCTTTTTCATGCGATAAAGACAGTCTATCCGAAAAGAGAAAGCATACTTTTCATTGGGATAGAGTAGAAGTAAGGAGGATCATGGAGGATAGGGAAAAAAAGACAAGCATCCGGGAAAATGACATTTCCAAGAACGTTCCCCTAGGGGCAAAGCGTAGAAGCAGCATTCATCTTAGCATTTATGCCATGTTTTTAGCCATTTCCATGATTTTGGGATATGTGGAGGCTCAGCTTCCTACGCCTATCCCCATTCCGGGAGTAAAACTGGGCCTGGCGAATTTAGTGAATATTTTAATGCTGTTTTCCGTAGGACCATTTCCTACAGCGGTAATCGGCTTTTTAAGAATCATTCTTTTATCGCTTTTATTTGGAAATGCTTTGACCCTTAGTTATTCCTTAAGTGGATTTTTATGCAGTTTTTTTGATGATGCTTCTGTTTAAAAACTTAGTTCATTTTTCCACAGTCAGTGTCAGCTTAATTGGCGGAATCTTTCATAATATCGGTCAGGTTTTTATGGCGGCTTTTTTGCTAAGAAACACGGCCCTTTGGTATTATCTTCCTTATTTACTGATTGCAGGCTCTGTGGCAGGGGGTTCTGATAGGGATTTTAGGGGGATTTTAATGAAGCGCCTGAAGCCTTTTTCGACAATATTTTTTTAGCAGGGAAATATTTGCAAAAGTTCAATGAAAACTCTACTTATGCAAATAAAAAAAGAAAAATATGCAAAAATATTCAAAAAAGTCCTTGACATTCCCGAATGCAAAAGTATAATTATGCACATGACAGCATTGCTTTATACATTGTCCGCTATTTGACCGGATAGTAAGGCCCGTGCTTTAACAGGCTGAAAAGTTTATGAACGGAAAGCTTGTTTGAAATCAGGATGATTAGGTGTATTGAAGGAGGAGAGAATATGAAAAAGTACTTATTGATTGCGGCATTGGCAGGATTGTCTTTGGTAGCTTGCGGCGGTTCCAAAGGAAGTACGGAAGGAACAGTAAAGGGTAGTGAAGCGGGAACAGAACAGGGCAGTCAGGCGAGAGGGTCGAAGGAAACGGATTCGGCTAAGGCGGAAGCAAAGGGTGGTACATTGATTATGGCTACCAATGCGGAATTTCCTCCCTATGAATACCACGAGGGAAAAGATATTGTAGGTATAGATGTGGACATTGCGGAAGCTATTGCAGAAGAGATGGGAATGAAGCTGGAGATTTCCGATATTGCTTTTGATGCCATTATTCCCGCAGTGCAGTCCGGAAAGGCGGATTTCGGTGCAGCCGGCATGACGGTTAATGAGGATCGTTTAAAGAATGTAGATTTCTCCGATTCTTATGCCACCTCTGTACAGAGTGTCATTGTGACAGAGGATTCCAGCATCAGCAAGATTGATGATTTAAAGGGAAAGAAGGTGGGCGTACAACAGGGAACTACCGGAGACCTGTATTCCACAGATGATTTAGGAGAAAAAAGCGTAGAACGTTTTCCGAAGGGAGCAGATGCCGTACAGGCCTTACAGGCAGGAAAGGTAGATGCGGTTATTATTGATAAGAATCCGGCAGAGGTATTTGTTTCTCAGAATAAGGGCTTAAAGCTTTTAGATAGTGCTTATGCGGAAGAGGAGTATGCTATTTGTGTCAAGAAGGGAAACACGGAGCTGGTAGAAAAGATTAATGCGGCTTTAAAGAAGCTGAAGGATAACGGTAAGCTGGAGGAAATCACAGCGAAGTATATTCAGGCAAAATAAGCAGTTGCTTTGTAATCATTTCGGGTGTCCTGCCTAAGTGGCGGGACATCTCGCTGTAGAGGGGAGTAAAATATGTCATTACAGGAACATCTGTATATGAATCTGGTGCAGGATAAACGCTATCTCTATTTCCTGGAGGGACTGAAAAATACTTTGATTATCACCTTTTTCGCTTTGGTAATCGGTGTGGCATTGGGCTTTATCATAGGTATGGTGAGAAGTACCTATGACAGAACCGGAAAAGGAAAAATAGCCAATGCACTTTGTCAACTATACCTGACAATAATGAGAGGAACTCCGGCGGTAATTCAGCTGATGATTTTTTACTACTGTATCTTTACTTCCCGTATTTTCTCCGGAGTGTTTGTGGGAATTATTGCATTCGGACTAAACTCTGCGGCTTATGTGGCGGAAATCATCCGTTCCGGAATTATGTCCATTCCTAAGGGGCAAATGGAGGCCGGCCGATCTCTTGGCTTTAGCTATGGGGAAACCATGCGCTATATCATTATGCCACAGGCGGTTCGAAATGTGCTTCCGGCTATCTTTAATGAGTTTATCGTTCTCATTAAGGAGACTGCGGTGGCAGGTTATGTTGCGGTACAGGATTTGACCAAGGCGGGAGACATTGTCCGCTCCAGAACCTATGATTCTTGGACACCGCTACTTACGGTAGCTTTGATTTATCTGATTTTAACCATGTTCTTCTCCTTCCTGGAGAAAAAGATGGAAGAGGCATTCCAAAGAAAAGAAAGGGGATAAAGATGGCAGAGGTCTTGATTAAGGTAGAACATCTCCATAAGCAATTTAAAAATCAAGAGGTTTTACATGATATCTCCGTGGAAATCCATAAGGGAGATGTGATTAGTATTATCGGCCCCTCCGGTTCCGGAAAGTCCACCTTTCTCCGTTGCTTAAATGCTTTTGGAAAAGCCCTACAAAGGGAGATGTTTTCTTTGAAGGACAAAGCGTATTACATGGCAAGAATGTGGATGTTTTACGGCAGAAGATGGGGATGGTATTTCAGCAATTTAACCTTTTCCCCCACATGAGCATTTTAGATAACCTGACTCTGAGGGCCAAGAAAAACTCCTAAAAAAAGTCCAAGGAGGAGGCGGAGGAGAAGGCTATGGCTCTTTTAAAAAGAGTTGGTCTTGAAGATAAGGCAGGACAATTTCCCTTACAGTTATCCGGCGGACAGCAGCAAAGAGTTGCCATTGTACGTGCCCTTGCCATGGAGCCGGATGTAATGCTCTTTGACGAACCCACATCGGCCCTGGATCCGGAAATGGTGGGAGAGGTGCTTCAGGTTATGCGGGATTTGGCAGAGGAGAAGATGACCATGGTGGTGGTGACCCATGAAATGGGCTTTGCCAGAGAGGTTTCCAACCGAGTGCTTTTCTTGGAGGATGGCTATTTTATTACGGAAGCTGCTCCGGAAGACTTTTTCTATCATTGTGAAAATGAACGTGTGCAGAGCTTTTTATCCAAGGTGCTTTAAAGCTTGTAAGGCATATTTTCTTGCGGCGATAAGGTCCCTAAAAATCCCCTCATCAGTCCCTAAGAAGAAGCCCTTGAAAAGCCCTTATAGAGGTGTTAAGCTTAGTCGGCAAACAAATGTTTGCCGGCTTTTTTTATGCAAGAAAGATCATAAAGAAAACGGTAGAAGACAAATAGTAAATGCAAGACTGTAGAGAGGTTTGGGAAATACATTGGAAAAGAAGTGGATAAAAAAATTCGTGGTGCGAATGAGCATAATTTAAAGCATGTGGATCTGGATATCCCCAGAGATTCTTTGGTGGTTCTTACAGGATTATCCGGATCGGGAAAGTCCTCCTGGCCTTTTGATACCATTTATGCCGAAGGGCAAAGAAGATATATGGAGTCCCTGTCCTCCTATGCCAGACAATTCTTGGGACAGATGGAAAAACCGGATGTGGAGCTGATTGAAGGGCTTTCTCCGGCTATTTCCATTGACCAAAAATCCACCAACAGAAACCCCCGTTCTACAGTGGGAACGGTAACGGAAATCTATGATTATCTTAGACTTCTCTATGCCAGGGTAGGAATTCCCCATTGCCCGGAATGTGGAAGAGAAATCAAGAAGCAGACCGTTGATGAGATGGTGGACCTTCTGATGAAGCGGGAAGAGGGGACGAAGATGCAACTCTTTGCTCCCGTGGTGAGAGGAAAGAAGGGAAGGCACGAAAAGCTTCTGGAAAGCGTTCGCCGTTCCGGCTTTGTGAGGGTCAGAATTGACGGCAATATGTATGAGCTGGAAGAAGAGATTGATTTAGAGAAAAATAACCGGCATACCATTGAAGTATTGGTAGACCGTCTTGTGGTACGGAAGGGCATTGAGAAGCGTCTGACCGACTCCATAGAGCAGGTACTTTCATTAAGCAATGGCCTTTTGCTTGTGGACTTTTTAAATGGGGAGGAGCTAAGGCTTTCCACCAGCTTTTCCTGTCCTGTGGACGGCAGCAGTATAGAGGAAATCGAGCCCAGAAGCTTCTCTTTTAATAATCCTTTTGGAGCCTGTCCTGCCTGCTTTGGAATAGGATATAAGATGGAATTTGATGCGGAGCTGATGATTCCGGACGAAACTTTGTCTTTAAATCAGGGAGCTATTTCCGTAATGGGCTGGATGAATTCCAAGGATGAAGGAAGCTTTACCCATGCCATGCTGGTGGCTTTAAGTGAGAAGTACGGCTTTTCTTTAGATACCCCATTTTGTGAGCTTCCGGAGAAGATTCGGAAGATTATTCTCCACGGTACCGGTACGGAAAGCATTACGGTACGCTATGCCTCCCAGTTTGGAAAGGGAAATGTGCACCGTGTGGTATTTGAAGGCTTGCTCAATAACGTGGAAAGACGATATAAGGAGTGCTTTTCCGAGAAAATGAAGCAGGAATACGAGCAGTTTATGCGAATTACCCCCTGTCCCAGCTGTCACGGAGCCAGACTGAAGCCAAGTTCCCTTTCCGTAACAGTGGGAGAGAAGAATATTTACGAGTCCTGTACTCTGCCTTTAGATCAGTTCCACGATTGGATTTCTTCCGTGACCCTCACTGCCATGGAAGAGAAAATTGCGGATCAGATTATTCGGGAAATTAAGGCCAGAAGCAAGTTTATGCTGGACGTGGGACTGAATTACCTAAGTCTTGCCCGTTCTGCGGGAACCCTTTCCGGAGGAGAAGCTCAAAGAATCCGTCTGGCGACCCAGATCGGTTCCGGTTTGGTGGGAGTAGCCTATATTTTGGATGAGCCCTAGCATCGGCCTTCATCAAAGAGATAACGATAAGCTGATTGCCACCTTAAAGCAACTTCGAGACTTGGGAAATTCCGTGATTGTGGTGGAGCATGACGAAGATACCATGCGAGAGGCGGATTTGATTGTGGATATCGGTCCGGGAGCCGGAGAACACGGCGGACAGGTGGTGGCTGTCGGTACTGCCAAGGAGATTATGAAAAATAAGGACTCTATAACCGGCCAGTATTTAAGCGGAAAGAAAAAGATTCCTCTGCCAAAGCAAAGAAGGAGCTTTACAAAAACCTTGGATGTTTATGGTGCCCAGGAAAATAATTTAAAAAATGTGGATGTGAAGATTCCCCTATCCGTATTTACCTGTGTCACCGGCGTTTCCGGTTCCGGAAAGTCTTCTCTCGTCAATGAAATCGTCCATAAGCATTGTGCCAAGGTATTGAACAAGGCCAAAATGATTCCCGGAAAATTCAGAAAGATGGAGGGCTTGGAAGCCTTGGATAAGGTCATTGACATTGACCAAAGCCCTATCGGAAGAACCCCCCGTTCCAACCCCGCAACCTATACCGGCGTCTTTGACCTGATTCGTGACCTCTTTGCCAGTTCCAAGGATGCTAAAGAGAGGGGATATACGAAGGGGCGTTTCTCCTTCAATGTGAAGGGTGGACGTTGTGAGGCCTGCTCCGGAGACGGTATTGTAAAGATCGAGATGCATTTCCTGCCGGATGTCTATGTGCCCTGCGAGGTTTGTAACGGAAAACGCTACAACCGGGAAACCTTGGAGGTTCGCTACAAGGGAAAGAATATCTATGATGTCTTGAATATGACGGTGGAGGAAGCCTATGACTTCTTTGCCCATATCCCCAGCATTCAACGGAAAATGCAGACTCTTATGGATGTGGGACTTTCCTACATTCGCCTGGGACAGCCCAGTACGGAGCTTTCCGGAGGAGAGGCCCAGCGAATTAAGCTGGCTACAGAGCTAAGCCGAAGAGGAACCGGAAGAACCCTTTATATTTTGGATGAGCCTACTACAGGCCTACATTTTGAAGACGTACGGAAGCTGGTGGAAATGCTGCAAAGACTGGCAGATGGCGGCAATACGGTTCTTGTGATTGAGCATAATCTGGATGTGATCAAGTGTGCCGACTACCTGATTGATATGGGGCCGGAAGGAGGAAGCGGCGGAGGAACGGTGCTTTGTACCGGCACCCCGGAAGAGGTGGCGGAAAATCCGCTATCCTATACCGGAAAATATTTAAAGCGATACTTAAATTAGCAAAATTTGGCTAATACAGTTTTTTTGAGCCGGTGAAGTGGGAGCTACTATTCAAGAGGAATAACTATTCGAATACTTTTGCGTCGGCTGAAACTACGGTGGAAAATCCTTTTCCGAACCGATATAATAGAGAAAACGATTATTTCAGCAGGAGATTAGCAGAGAAAGAGAGGACAGGAAATGAGCGCAGATTGTATTTTTTGTAAGATTGCCAATGGAGAGATTCCTTCCGGAACGGTGTATGAAGATGCAGATTTTCGAGTGATTTTGGACATTTCCCCGGCTGCAAAGGGACACTGTCTGATTCTGCCAAAGCAACACGGAAAGAATCTTTTGGAGATGGAGGACGGGGTACTGGCCAAGGTTTTCCCCCTGGCGAAAAAAATCGGACAGGCCATGGTAAAGGCAACCGGTGCCAAGGGCTTTAACGTGGTACAAAACAACGGAGAAGCGGCAGGCCAGACAGTGGAGCATTTTCATGTGCACATCATTCCCCGCTTTGATGCAAAGGACAGTATGGTTTTATGGACTCCTCTTTCTTATGAGGATGGAGAGCTGGAGAAGGTGAAGGAAAGCATTGTAAAGGAGATTCATGGCTAAGATTGTATTAACAGGGGGAGGCACCGCGGGACACGTTACCGCAAATCTTGCCCTGATTCCCGGTTTAAAGGAAAGGAAGCACCGGCTTTTTTATATCGGTTCGGAAAAGGGAATAGAAAAAGAATTGGCGGAAAAGGCAGGACTTCCCTACTACGGGATTGCCACAGGAAAGTTTCGGAGATACTTTTCTTTACAGAACTTTACCGACCCCTTTAAGGTCATCGCAGGATTTTTTCAGGCCAGAAAATTCCTGAAAAAAGAAAAAATCAATCTGGTTTTTTCCAAGGGCGGTTTTGTGGCGGTACCGGTGGTCTATGCAGCGGCAAGCCTTGGGATTCCTGTGATTTGCCATGAGTCGGATATGACACCGGGACTTGCCAATAAGCTGACCATTCCCTTTGCCAAAAAAATCTGTTGTAATTTCCCGGAAACCCTAAATTATTTACCCAAGAAAAAGGCGGTCTTTACCGGTGCCCCCATTCGAGAGGAGCTTCTACAGGGAAGTCGAGAGAAAGGCTTGGAAAGAGCCGGATTTTCCGGTGAGAAAGAGGTTTTGCTGATTATCGGCGGAAGTATGGGCTCCCAGGCGGTGAATCAAGTGATTCGAAAGCATCTGGACCAGCTCTTGGAAGACTGGGATATTCTTCATGTTTGCGGCAAGGGAAATGCCGATGAAAGCCTAAAGAATAGGACCGGCTATCAGCAATATGAATATGTCCATGAGGAGCTTGCGGATTATTATCAGGCGGCAGACTGTGTTATATCCAGAGCAGGAGCCAATGTGATTTGTGAGCTATTGGCTTTGGAAAAGCCCAACCTTTTAATTCCCTTACCTAAGGGAGCATCCAGAGGAGACCAGATTTTAAATGCAGAGTCCTTCCAAAAGCAGGGCTATTCTTTGGTGCTTTCTCAGGAAGAGGCGGAGGCGAATTTTTCCATGCTTTATGCATTACTAAAGGAACTGAAGGATAATAAGGCAAAATTCCAAGAAGCCATGAGAAACAGTAAGGAAAAGAACGGAAGAGAAAATGTTTTACAGCTCATTGATTCTTTTTTGTAATTCTTTCTTTTGGGAAAAATCGATGCAGTTCAATTTTTCAAATCATTCAAATTATATTAAAAGCCATAAAAGGGTATATCATAAGCTGTAAAAAGGAGGAGGAAGATGATAGGGATTATAGGAGCCATGGAAGAGGAAGTGGCAAAGCTTAAGGAGCTCTGTGAGGACAGGGAAGAAATCCAAAAGGGTCCATACTTCTTTGTAAAGGGAAAGCTTTCCGGAAAGGAAGTAGTACTATGTAAATCCGGAATCGGAAAGGTTAATGCAGCAGCTTGTACCCAGGCTTTAATCGATACTTTTTCTCCAAGTCAAATCCTAAATACCGGCGTGGCAGGAGCCATTGCGGAGGAAATCCATGTTTTGGATCTTTTGGTTTCCAAGGATGCAGTGCAATATGATATGGACGCTACGGAATTCGGATATCCCCGGGGACAGATTCCCAGAGAAGAGGATTTGGCCTTTCCGGCAGAGGAAAAAATGATTGAGAAGGCATTAGCAGTGGGGAAGACCATGCAGGGCTTCCATACTTTTCTGGGTAGAGTAGCTACCGGAGACTGCTTTTGTTTCCTCTCAGGAGAAAAAGGAATTTTTACGGAAGGAGTTCCAAGCATCCTGTTGTGAGATGGAAGGGGCGGCTATTGCCCAGATTGCAAGAAAAAATGGGGTTCCTTTCTTGATTTTGCGCTTTATTTCCGATGAAGCCAACACTAAAGCACCTATGACTTATACAGAATTTGAGAGAAAAGCTATTGCACAAAGTGTAGACTTTGTCTTAGAATTCTTAAAGTAAGTTTTTTCTTACAAAATAAGAAATAAAGTTAGAGTTAACGGTGTATTTTTTCAGGATACACTGTAGGGGCTAAGAAGAGACGGTTTCACGATATATTCGTAAATCATCTCGGAAGAACTACCCTCTGAAGGAATAGAGGGAAAAGGAGAAGGAGGCTATATGCTACAATTTGATTTATCCAAGGCAAGAAAATTCGTCAGTGAAGAGGAGATGGAGAACTTTAAGAGCCAGACCCTTGCGGCAAGAGATACTCTTTTGTCCGGTAAAGGTGCGGGAAATGATTTCTTAGGATGGATTTCCCTGCCGGCGGATTATGATAAGGGAGAGTTTCAGCGGATTCAGAAGGCGGCAAAGAAGATTCAGGAGGATTCTGATGTTCTCTTGGTAATCGGTATCGGAGGTTCTTACTTAGGAGCTCGTGCAGCCAATGAGTTTTTAAACCATAGCTTTTACAATGAATTAAAGAAAGAGGATAGAAAGACTCCGGAAATTTATTATGTGGGAAATAATATTTCTTCCAAGTATATTCTGCATTTGCAGGATGTATTGAAGGGAAAGGATTTCTCTATCAATATCATTTCCAAGTCCGGAACCACTACAGAGCCTGCCATTGCTTTTTAGAGTATTTAAGGGATTGTTGGAAGAGAAGTATGGAAAGGATGAGGCGGCAAAACGTATCTATGCCACTACAGACCGTGCAAAGGGTGCTTTAAAGAACCTTGCCGATGAAATGCATTATGAGGAGTTCGTGGTACCGGATGATATAGGAGGTCGTTTCTCTGTGCTTACAGCAGTAGGCCTACTTCCCATTGCCGTAACAGGGGTGAATATCCAGGAGCTTATGGATGGTGCCAATGCTATGCGGGAAAGACTGCTTTCCTCTGACTACAAGGAAAATCCTGCTTTACAGTATGCGGCTGCCAGAAACATCATGCTTCGGAAGAATAAGAAGATTGAGATTTTGGTAAACTATGAGCCATCCTGCCACTACCTTTCCGAGTGGTGGAAGCAGCTGATGGGAGAATCTGAGGGTAAGGATCATAGAGGCTTGTTCCCCTCTTCTGTAGACTTTACGACAGACTTACACTCCTTAGGACAGTTTATTCAGGAGGGAAGTCCCCTGCATTTTGAAACTGTTTTGGAAATCGAAAAGTCCAAGGAAGAGATTGTGCTGGAGAAGGAAGACATTGACACAGACGGCATGAACTATCTTGCAGGAAAGACCGTGGATTTTGTCAATAAGGCTGCCATGAAGGGAACCATTCTGGCCCACAGCGATGGAGATGTACCGAACTTTATCGTGAAGATTGACGAGCAGAGTGCCAGAACTCTGGGAGAGGTATTCTACTTCTTTGAGTTTGCCTGCGGTGTTTCCGCTTATCTGAACGGGGTAAATCCCTTTAACCAGCCGGGAGTAGAGAGCTACAAGAGAAATATGTTTGCCCTCTTAGGAAAGCCGGGATATGAAGAGCTGGCAAAGGAATTGGCAAATAAGTAATAGTTAAGGGGCTGTAAAAATCAAAAATAGTTTTTCTAAGCAATATAGGGTCTAAATTGGGGGCACGCTCTGCTAGCTTCGCCACGTAGCGGATACTAAGCGAAAACTGCGATTCTCTTGTTTTTTCGCAAGTATCGGGCTCAGACTACCCCTCATTTAGACCTATATTGCCGAAAATCTATTTAATTTTGATTTTTCACAGCCCTTATTCTTCGATTACTTCTATGCTAAAGCTGTCAAAGGGAATATCCTCCATAAAGGAATCCTCCATAAATACGGTCTTACTTCTTTTGTTTAAACTCCTCAATTCAGGCAGGCAGCCAGATGGGAACGGCCAAATCCAGATGCTGACAAATTTCTTCCAGGGCTTTAAAAACCTTCTCGGTTCTACTGCCCGGGCCTTCCTGTCGGGAAATGCAGGAAGCCAATATTTTATTATCCTTCCTCAGGGTACCACTCATACGAAACATAAAAACTCCTTTAAACATCCTTTTCCTATACGGAAACAGAAAAATAAACAAGTCTTTTGACTATAGCTTTTTCAAATGAGATAAAGCAATCCCCCAATTTATATTTCCATACAGCAAAAATATAAATTCCTATAAATCGATATTTCTGAAAGAAGAGTGAAGTGATATTTCTGAAAGAAGAGGGAAGAGTCTTTACGGAGACTATCTTTTTGTTATAAAAACCCGTCTTTGACAGTTGCGAAAGAGTCAAGAGCCCGTAAACGGCGCAATTACGCCATTTATGAGCTCTTGTTTTCTTTTTGAATTCTAGCAATATTTCTACTTTCTCGTTGCAGTTATAATCTTTTTATTTCTCTTTGAGATACAATCTCGTAATCCGTTCTAAAACCAAATGTGCCGTGATTCGATCTTTTCTACTGAGATATACCGGTCTGGCTTGAAATTCACTCTTCATAATCCGGAAACACTCTTCAATCTGCCATCGTTTTTGATTAATACTTATAATACCATCTATCCAAACTGATTTACTCAGGTAATAGATGGTCTGATTTTTTCCATTTTGATACAGATACTTTTCATGACGCAGCCCCTCCATGCGCCCGTTATACCACACATAGCTGAATATAGCCGGTGTATATTTGATAAAAATTTGACAAAAAAATACAGGCATTTCAAGGCCTGAGAAGATTTTGGAAATATTTAACTGTCAAACTACCGAGTAGTTTCTTTTTAGAGATTAATCGAAGATAGATTAGGGAAAATAAGCAAGAAAAATCATAAAGGATTTTTCAATTACAAAAAGATGAATATACCATTTCAGATTGGATAAAGATCGATTATATGATAATATAATCCAACATTTAAACAGGAGGATTGATCTATGTTATCAAAAAAATTAAATTGTGGTTTTTTTAATCATAAAAATTATTTGATGATGTCAAGATTTTTTTAATTGTAACAGTGGCGCTTCTTTTAGTTACCTGGATTTTTGATCATCAATATATTGCAATTAAATCTTATATTCCCAAACAACTATTGTTGTCGGTTGAAGTTTCAGTAGATTTCCTTTCTAATTTATCTGGAATATTTTTGACTATAAGTACTTTTTAGTTTTACAATTATTGTCACTGTACTTAATAAATATAGCAGTAACATATCACCTAGGATGCTTCAGAGTTTCATAGATAGGACCGGAGTTCTTGGTTTTATATGGTATATTTGTCAGTGGTTTTTCTATTCAGTAATCAGTATCCTATTATTGCAAGATATTGCTCCAGACCAACATGTTGTCGCTGGAAGTTTCGGAATTGCTTATTCCATAATTGCGATGCTAAGTTTTATCGCTTTCTCAAGACAGGTTCTTGATAATCTACAAGTATCAAATATTATAGAAAATTGTTTTTTAATGATTGCGAGAAACTTATTGATAAAGAGGTAGAACTAAGAAAAAAAGCTACATTATGAAGAAGGCTACGAATCTACAAACTTATCAATTGTAGCTGAGAGCTCAGGTTATTTATTTGAAATAAAATCAGATGATATTTTTAAAAAGCTTAATGGCATAAAAAGCAGAATTTGTTATAAACAAGAGAATTGGTGAATACACAACCAAAGGAGAAAGCGTAGGGAATTAAATATATTCCAATGCAAGTTAGATGATAATGATAAAAAGAATTAAAAGAAAAAAATTAAGTCCATTGTTTATAATAAATGCTTACAGTAATGAAGAAGATTATCACCGTGGAATTGTAAACTTAAGCGAAATTGCGAATATGGCCTTAAGCCCTGGCACAAACGATCCAAATACTGCAATAATGTGTATAAATAAAATGTCATCATTGCTAGGGAAACTCTTATCTACAGGCAATCATTTTGTAATCCTGAAAGAAGACGAAAATGTAAAAATAATTTATCAAAGTTATTCTGTAAAGGACGAACTATATCTTGGTTTCAGCCAGATAATTTCCTATTCAGCAGGAGATCCCTTGGTTACCAAAGAGATTTTACAAGGAATTTATATCATATACATTATGGCAGATATAAGTGCTAAAAAGCATAAAAAGTTTTTGATGATAGCTACGAAAATTTTTAATAGAAAAATTTTACCCACGAAAATTCATTTGGATATTTTTTAAAAGAATAAAAAAACAATATGGAAGAGTACGTAAAGCTTTATAGGAAAATACATCTGAATCCATTTGAATTTAAATGCATTTTAAAATCAAATTAAAAAAACGTGGTCAATTAGTTTAGTATTTGTGGACCACGTTTCGATAATAACTCTGGGAGCCATTTTTCGGTTGATATTTACATGATGAAATATTTACGTTTGAGCCTAATGCATTTAATATAAGCAAAAAATAAATATCTTTAAATAAAAAAATACAAAAAAATTACTATTGAAAAACAATGATTTTGAACTTGTGTCAATATTAAAGGAAAAATGGGACAATTTTTAAAAAAATAGAAAATGATTCCAAACCCAAAAATCTATATGATAGATTTAATAATTACAGATCTACAAATTATAATTCTCCGGTACTGGGACTGGGACGGGACTAAAAATTTGACAATGTCCTATAATTAGATGGATTTGGTGATACTCCCGTCTTTGACAGTTGCGAAAGAGTCAAGAGCCCATAAACGGCGCAATTACGCCATTTATGAGCTCTTGTTTTCTTTTGAATTCTAGCAATATTTCTACTTTCTCGTTGCAGTTATAATCTTTTTTATTTCTCTTGAGATACAATCTCGTAATCCGTTCTAAAACCAAATGTGTCGTGGAGTTTGTCTGTAAGGTCGGTTCGTGTATACTCAGGGATATATCCTTCACCGGGAGCTATCAGCATGTTCATTTCTTTCAGTGTTCTTATAATGCTTTCAGTGGTATAACTCTCACCTAACTTCTTCTCCAGAATGCGATAAAGAATCAGGGCTGTGAAGCAGGTAATAGATGGTCTGATTTTTCCATTTTGATACAGATACTTTCATGACGCAGCCCCTCCATGAGCCCGTTATACCACACATAGCTGAATATAGCCGGTGTATATTTGATAAAATCTGACAAAAAAATACAGGCTTTTTCAAGGCCTGATGAGATTTTTGGAACTATTTAACTGTCAAACTACCGGGCTGAATAATGGGAACGTGTCTACTTATATTGACTGCTACAGGTTGGAAATCCGGGAATCTAGGTTGACAAACAATCAAAAATATTATAATAAAAACTGACTGAAGTCAGTCAATATATATATATATGAGGTAGAATTTATATGGCAAAAACTAAAGAAGAAAGACGCAATGAAATCATTGAGACAGCTGGAAAGCTGTTTGAGGAGAAGGGATATGAGCAGACACAAGTACAGGATATTGTCAATGAAATTGGAGTAGCAAAGGGGTTTTTCTATTATTACTCAAGTCAAAAGATGAAGTAATGGAGGAGTTGGCAGATAGATATGCAGACGCGATAATAGATGCTGTCAATAAGTTGATAGATAAGGATATAGCCACCTTTGACAAAATCAATCGTATTTTTTTCAAATTTTTATTGATTCGGCAGAAAAAGTTTGGCATATTTATGGGAATTCTAAATGTGAAAAAAACGGTATATACACGAGAGGATTTTTTCAATGTTGGGAAAAATGGTTCCTCTTGTAACAGAACTTATACTTTCTGGAAATGATAATGGAGAATGCAACTGCAGCGATCCAAAAGTTTATCACTGAGTTTTTGGTTTCAGGATTGTTTAATATCATGAATCAAATTTCTCCAGATGAGAAGATCGATTATTTGAAGGAAAAAAACTACCAACGATCAAGACAATGATTCTTAAACTATATAATTTTGCTGAACAGAAGGAGAGCAAATGAGTAGAAATTACGTATACACAGAATAAACAAATGCCATTGAACAGGCGATGCTAGTAGGCGGTCTTGAGTCAGAAAGTACGCAAATATCTCATTTCATTGCTGAGCATGGTGAACGTTTCCATTTTTGATCCCGAAAAAGAAGCATGTATTAGAAGCGCTTCCTGCTATTCAAGAAAACAAAATATATACGGGAAGTGATGGCGGAGCTCTTGTTAATGCAGCAGTACCTTATGCTATTGATAAGGCGATTAGTGAGGGGAAAATTAAAAAGAATTCGAAAGTACTAATCTATGCTGCCGAAAATACACAATGGCAACATGCTCTAATTTATGTTAAGTGGTAGATTGTATTCTTTACATAGCGAGGTGAATATATTGAAAGCAGTTACATTTGAGAATGTATCAAAGACATATAATGTTGGTGACAGCGAAGTAAAGGCACTTGATCATGTTAGCTTCAGCATTGAAGACGAAAGTGTCACTGTGATTTTAGGACCGAGTGGATCTGGAAAGAGTACGATGCTCAATCTTATAGGTGGCATGGATAGAGCCTCATCTGGGTGCATACGGGGTGTCAGATACCGATATTTCAAAAGCTCAATGAATTTGAACTAACCGAATACAGAAGGAAAAAGATAGGATTTGTTTTTCCAGTTTTACAATCTGATACCATCACTTAATGCGCTAGAGAATGTCAGTATTGTGGCTAAGATGACGTCACATTCGTTTGACGCAAAGGAAATGATCCGTAGTGTCGGGCTGGAGGATAGATGTCAGCATTTTCCTGATGAACTTTCAGGCGGAGAAATGCAGCGCTTGTCTATCGCGCGTGCCATATGTAAAAATCCGGACATTCTTCTCTGTGATGAGCCAACAGGAGCTCTGGACAGCGCTACAGGAAGGAGTGTACTTCAACTTCTTACGGATATGGCTAGGAAATATAACAAAACCGTAATCATAGTGACGCATAATGCTTCTATTGCGCTATGCGCTAATGAAGTGATACACCCTAAAGGACGGTAGGATCGAATTTTCTGAGAAAAATGAAAAACCTTTGAAGGTTGACGAGGTAAACTGGTAATGGGTACACTGTTTCGTAAAATGCTTCGTGACATCTGGCGACTGAAATCTCAGTTCCTGTCGATATTTATCATGTGCGCTCTTGGAATGTTGATATACTCAGGTATCGAGGGAGTATGGAACGGTATGGAGCAGGAAGAGACTGCCTATTTTAAGGATTCAAATCTGGCAGATATCTGGATCAGTGGTCTCGGATTTGACAATGATGATATTGGACAGATCAAAGAGCTTGATGGGATAAACGAAACCCAGCTTTCTGCTGTAGAAAGCGCATATCTGGATAGCGATTCCAATGTCAATATCCGTCTTATATCCAACAAAGACAATAAAATATCAAAGCCTTTATGTATTAACGGAAATGAATATAAGCCAACAGAAGACGGCATCTGGCTGGATAAAGATTATGCAGACAATAAGCAAAATCCATGTTGGTGACCAGATTCAGATATACTACGGTGAAAAAAGTCAAAAGTTAGAAGTTAAGGGATTGGTCTACAGCCCTGAGTATATCTGCTATACAGGTTCATCTACATCCATGGTGCCAGATCATTCGAAATATACCTATGGATTCATATCAGCAGATACTCTTTCTCAGATAGTCCCTAATGCAGCCTATAATCAGATAAAAATTACTACAGATAATATAACTGACGTGGATTCACTGCGCTCAGATCTGAAAACTATTCTCAATGATAAATATATGATGTGTTATGATAGAACGGAATACACACCTGTATCTTCATACATAAATAAGATCGGGCAGATAAAAAAGATGTCTGTCATGTTTTCACTCGTATTTTTTCTTCTGGCACTCCCTTACCATTTACACAACTATGACAAGAATTGTCAGGAAGCAGCGTACACAGATCGGAATATTAAAGGCGCTTGGTTTTCATCCTCTTCAGATCCAGCTACATTATGCTGTTTACGGACTTGTCATCAGCATTCCAGCAGCATTACTGGGCTACGAGCTTGCACCATATACAGTAACCCCTGTCCTTCTTTCTCTGCAGAAAAAGTTTTACAGCATGCCTGAATGGCTGGGGCGTAATTCGTATTATTCAGTAATCCTTATTGTACTGCTTATCACTATCTGTACATTATCTGCCTGGATCTCATGCAGAACTATCGTAGTTGAGGCACCGACTGATTTGCTCCGTGATTCTGGCAGGCAGAGTCAGAAAAAGGTCTTTGCTGAACATTTTAAAGTTCTGTGGAACAGACTGAGCTTTGACTGGAGATGGATTATCCGAGATGCAGGACAGAACAAAATTCGTACAGCAATAGGAATTGTAGGCGTTTTAGGGAGCATGATGCTTCTGATGGCAAGCTTCGGATTAAAAGACACTATCAACATCGTAAACAATGAGATTTATGGCAGGCAATACACTTATTATGAAAAGTTAAATCTCAGTATGTCTCCAACAGAGGATGAAGTCAAAAAAATAGAATCTCTTCTGTCAGGCGACTGTCAGTGGGTAAGCGAACAGTTATGTGAGGCAAAAAGCTCAATGTCTGTTCATTCTGAAAGTCTGTTTATTATTGGTCAGGGTTATTTTTTCACGACATATGATACTGATGGAAATGTGCTGGAACTGCCTGATGATGGAATAATTCTATCCAGTTCTTCAGCCAGAGATCTGAATGTGAAAGAAAACGGATTTATCAGCGTACTTATAGCGGAAAGAGAAATTATCTGAAGGTCTCCCAGATTGCAGATATAAACAGCCCTCAGGGAATATTTATGTCGCAGTCATACTGGGAATCGCTTGCAATACATTTACAGCCAGCGCATTATTGGCAGATGACAACATGAATCTGGACGATGTAAGCAGATGTCTGTTATCAAAGATTCAGTCAAATTGAAGAAACAATACAGTGAGTCCGAGGAATTGCTGGACAGCGTTCAGGGAGTAATCATACTTCTGATTGCAGCAGCCATTCTTCTAAGTGTTGTGATCCAATATAATCTCGGATTATTGAACTTTACAGAAAAAAATACAGAGAATATGCCACACTTCGTGTTCTTGGCAGCTACAATACAGATATAAAGAGTCTTATCTTTAAAAAGCAGCCCTGATCCCCATGGTGACAGGGTGGATAATTGGCTCGATTGCTGGATGGTATTTTCTTGGACTATATGTCAGAACAGTCTCAACAACCACGATTTCATATTCACCTCATTTACGATTGATATCATATATAATTGTTTCATTAATCGTCGTAGGCTGCTCTCTTTTAATCCAGCTTATGGTATGCAGGTTAACAGCACATATAGATATGGTCGAATCGTTGAAGTCGGTCGAATAAAATGTTGTCTTAAGAAAAAATAACCGCCGTCTGCGGATATTTAAAATCCGGTGAAAGATTACCGCACCGGGTTAACTGCATAAATCTTTTGTCTCCTAGTTCCCTGCGTTTGGGCAGAATAAATTCTTTCCAGTCCCATGTCACTTAGCTCCCGTCTTTGACAGTTGCGAAAGAGTCAAGAGCCCATAAACGGCGTAATTACGCTATTTATGAGCTCTTGTTTTCTCTTCATAATCCGGAAACATTCTTCAATCTGCCATCGTTTTTGATTAATACTTATAATCGTTGCCACATCATCTTCCAGGTTTGTGCATACGGCATAGAAACCGTCATAACGTTCCTCTATAAATTCCTATAAATCTATATTTCTGAAAGAAGGGAATGTCGAAAGAAGGGAAAGTCTTTACGGAGACTATCTTTTTTTGTTATAAAAAGAATGGATAAGTGCTGGAAAATTGCAAAATATTTTTCTTTTTAGACCAGGAGGCCAATATGGGATTAGAGCAGGAAAATCCGGTTTTTATTTTTTTAGAGCAGGCGAAAGAAGCTGTAAAGCAACTGGAGGATTGTAAGCTCCAAGCGGAATCAGCTTTAGAAAGAGAAAAGCAAGGAAAACTTGACTTTGAGCAGGAGACAGAAGCCCTAAAGCAAAAGATTGAAAAAACGATTCAAGAGCGTAAGAAGGAACTGGAAAGCAGCTATGAGCAGCAGCTGTCTCAAAGTGACGGAAAAATCAAAAAGGTTCAAGAGGCTAGAGAAAAGGCTAAAAATAAGGGAATCAAGGAGAGGGTAGCGGAAGAATCCGCCCCTTTGAAGCAGGAAAATGTAGAATTAAAGAGACAGTATCACGGAATTTGCACCAGAGAAGGAGCACCCTTATTCTGCACCACCAAGCTTTTTGCCATTCTCTATAAGCCGGTATCCTTTTCAGAAGTCTTGGGGATGATTTTTCTCTTTTTACTTTTCTTTGGGGCGATTCCTATTTCCGTCTATTATTTTCTAGTGCCCCATAGAATCCTGTTTTTGGTAGGAATTTATCTTTTGGATATCCTAATCTTTGGCGGTCTCTATGTCTTTATCGGAAACCGAACCGTTGGGAAGTTTAGAGATGTGGTAAATCAGGGGCAGAGATTCGAAAGAAGATTAATCGAAACAAGAAACAGATGAAGCGTTTAAAGAAGGAGATTAACAAAGACTCCAATGAATCCCATTATCATCTGGAAGAGTTTGATGATGAACTAAGCCGTTTGAATCAGGAGAGAAACGAAGTGATTGCTCAAAAGCAGAATGCTCTCCATAGCTTTGAAACCGTTAATCAGAATATTATTCGGGATGAGATGGAGAACACGGAGAAAGAGCGTCTTACGACTTTGAAAGAACAATGGCAGCAGGCTTCTCAGGAAAGAAACAGTTTGGAAGGAAAGGCCCAGGAACTTCAGATTTCCATTACCCAAAAATTTGAGCAGTTTATCGGCAAAAAACATTTGAACGAAGAAGACCTGCATCGAATGATTCAATTTTTGCAGGAGGGACAGTGTAAGAGTCTTACAGAGGCGGTTTTAAAGCTGGAAGCACCGGAAGTGGAACCGGTACTTGCTCCTGCCGGTGAAAGTGATGCTGAATAAAAAGAATGGCCGGAAGGAATCAGATTTCGTTTCGGAACTCGAAATATAAAATATTAGAATATTGAGCTTATGATATAAAAATAGGTCTGAAAGTGTAGGGATGATCAGTACTTCGTACGCCCCGACTTTCAGACCTGTATTTTTTTAAAAAATAGTTTACTATTTACGTGCTTTGTTTATTTTTAGTTCCGCTTGTTCAAAAGGAATTCCCAGTTCCTTTAAGATTTTCTCCTCTCTATGATGGCAGGTGAAAAGAAGAATCTGGGCAGGGTAAGCTTTTTTCAGATAGCCAATACTGGCTGCCAGTCTTTTTTCGTCATACATGGCAAAGCTGTCATCAAAGAGGAGGGGAAGCAAGTCCCTATTTTCCCTTTGCAGTAGGAGCGCCATAGAGAGGCGAAGAGCCAAATACAATTGATCAATGGTACCGGTAGAGGCTTGTTCCAAGGGGAAGAAACCTTCTTTGGCATTCACATAGATATGCAGCTGTTCATCAATCCAAAGAGAATCGTAGCGTCCTCCTGTAATCTCGGATAGAGCCTTTCCCGCAGTCCTCGTTTAAGTGAAAGGCAAAACTTTTTCGGATTTCTCCGGCAATTTGTCGAATACGCTCTTTAGCTTCAGAAGAGCCTCTCGCTTTTCCTGTAATTTCTCATTTTCCTCTAGAGAGGGACGTATTAAATCCGCCTTAGTTTTGTAGGATGCCGTATTGGCGTAGGAGTTCTTCCCACTGCTCTTTTTGTTTTTCTTTGTAGCTTGTTTCCAGCCAAAGGTTCTTTTCTTTTTGATAACTTTCTTCCAAAAGAGCTAAGCTTTTTTCCAATTCTTCCTTTTCTCCCCATTTTTCCAAAAGAGTATTGTAATACTGTAATACCTTTGCCTGGGTATAGGATGAACCTTCTTCACGAAGTTCCTCTTTGCTGCTGTTTTGGAACTGTAGGAAGGTGGAAATGTTTCTCTTGGCCAGAATTTCTTCAAATTCCCGCTTCTCTTGTTTTACCCACCTTTGTTGCTGTGTAAAAATCCTTCTTTGCGATAAAGCCAGAAGAAGGAAGAGTAAAAAAGCACAGAAGAAGGGATACAGGTATGCGGAGAAGCCCATGGAAAAGAAGGGAAATCTGGGCAGGGCAACACTGGTATAGGCATATAGAAAGCTTAGTGTGGTCAAAACAGCAAAGCAAAGGGCGAAGAAGCAGAAGAGGGATAAAGAAAGATCGAGCTTTTGCCCAGTTCCTTTTCTTCCTGCTCATGACTGAGGTATTGCAGCATTTTCTCCTGTTCCAGCAGAAGCTCCTCTTTGTTGTTTAAGCCCTCCTTTTCCAAAAGAGAGGAGAGTCTGTTCCATTCTTCGCGGGTTTCTTCTATTTCCGCCACTTTCCGCTGTAGCTCCAAAGATCCCTCTTGCAAAATACAGTTCTTTACTGGAGAGCTGTTCTTTTCAAAGGATTCTTCTCGGCTTTTCTTTTTCCCATCTATCTCTTCTCCATCTGTTTCCTCTCTATCTGTTTCTTCTATCATCGCTTCTTCCGGAGCTGATCCTTTGAGGGATTTTTCCTCTGAAGATTGGGCTTCTTCAGCTTCTAAAAGGGAGAGACTCCTATGGGTATTTTTCACTTCTCCTAAGAGACCGGAGTATCGTTTTGTTGCATCCGGAATCATTTTTTCTCTTAGCCTTGCTTCTTCTTGCTCCAGGTAATCCAAAGCTGCTTGAGGGTTAAGCTCCACATTGCCGCTTTCTTGAAATTGGAAAGCATAGCTTGTAATTCATAAACCATTTCCCGCTCGGTGGAGGACTTCAGCTGTCGTATGGATACGGTATTTTTAAAGCTCTCTAAGGAAAATGGGGAAAGGACAGACTGTAAAAAGCTCTCTCCTTCAAATAGCTTTTCCCCTTGGGGAAGAATAGTAATATGGGCTTCTCCTCCCTGTAAAAAGTCCCTTTGTACACAATAGCTTTTCCCCTGATGGGAAAAGGTCAAAGAACCGCCAAAGCCCAGTGCCTTGGAAAAGGGACGGTATTGGAAAAAGACTTCTTTTTTACTGGCTCCCTTGGGGATACCGTAGAGCATGGCTTGAATAAAGGCATGAATGGTACTTTTTCCTGCCTCATTTTCTCCGTACAAAATCTGAATGGAAGGGGAGAAGTTCAGGGAATAATCGGAAAATTTCCCAAAGCCATCGATATACAATTTTTCCAGTATCATGACTTTCCTCCTTCCAGAAGGGCGGAAACGCCGTAAAAAAGACTTTGCTTTTCCATAGGGCTTAAGTCCTCCAGATCTTTTTTCAAGTAGGAACGAATAAAGAACCCCAAAATATCCTGTTGATGTTCTTTATATAGAGCATAAAAATCATACTGGGGAAGGGTTTCATCCAAGCATTCTACGATGCGCAGCTCTTTCGGGAATAGACTCGGATCCACCTTGGTTTCCGGATCTCTTTTTCCGCTAAAGCGAATTTTATAAATATTCTGTTTTTCCTCGTTCTTCAATCTTTTTAAAAGTCCCTGCTTCAGGGCTTCCTGCCCCACGCTGGGATCCAGCTGCAAATGAAGGGTAACATATTGAAGGGTGGAAATCGGGAAAAAAGAAAGGCTTTCCAATCTCTTTGTGATGGGGTGAATGCTTCCCAAATATACACCGTACTCACCGGTGTTTTCAGCGCTTAGAGGTTCCGGAGAACCGGGGAAAGCAGCTTTCCCATTGGCAAAAACGCTTCTCTTGCTTTCGCCACCTAAGGCAATATAGGAAAAAGGAAGGAAGGCTAGCGGACTTTCTTTAGCGGCTATTGCGTTCTCACTGTTTTGTGCCTTCTCAAGGGATAAAAATTCTTCGGCCCTTCTTTCGTTCCAAAGCAGGATAGGAATGGCATCTCCGTGTTCCAAAGAAAAGGATTCCGCAGAGGAAAAAGGAGAAGTCCTTTTCTTGCATGGCTAAAATCTCCATTTCCGGTTCCGGGAGATAGAATTTACTCTGCTCTTCTGTGAAAACATGTACATTTTCCGAAAAAGAGAAGCTTCGGAGAAAGTAATTTTCTTCCGTCTTTTTGCAAAACAAAAAAACATGACAGAAGGGAATCTTCTGAAACAGTTTATGCAGGTATTCCAAGTCCTTTTGCAAGGGAGGGAGATGAAAAAAATCTGTCCCATCAGAAATAAGGCATCTACATTTTTCCTGTAAAACCAAATCTACGATTTTTTTCTGCGGAATGGAAAAAGGGCGTTGGCTCGTTCTCTTCCCCAGGGATGCTGAGCATCCGGAATCATTCCTAAATGTAAATCCGCGGCATGGATAAAACGCATAAGGAATCCTTTCTAAGCTAATTTTAGCCTCCCGGATACCCGAGAGGCAAAATTTTATAATTCACAGTTTCCAACGGTTCTTGGGAAGGGGAGTACATCACGAATATTGCTCATACCGGTAATATACATAACAGCTCGCTCAAAGCCGAGACCGAAACCGCCGTGTCTTGTGGAGCCGTAACGTCTTAAATCCAGATAGAATTCATATTCCTCCAGATCCATCTTAAGCTCCTCCATACGCTTCTTTAATTTCTCATAATCATCTTCTCTTTGAGAACCGCCGATGATTTCTCCGATGCCGGGAACCAGACAATCCACCGCGGCAACGGTCTTTCCGTCCTCGTTCAGCTTCATGTAGAAAGCTTTAATATCCTTCGGATAATCCGTTACGAAGACAGGACGCTTGTAAACTTCTTCGGTGAGGTAACGCTCATGCTCGGTTTGCAGGTCACAGCCCCACTCCACCTTATATTCAAAACGGTCGTTTTGTTTTTGTAAAATTTCTACTGCTTCCGTATACGTTACTCTGGCGAATTCGGACTCCACAATATGATTTAGTCTATCCAAAAGACCCTTATCCACGAATTGATTTAAGAATTCCAATTCTTCCGGCGCATTGACTAAAACATACTGAATCACATATTTCAGCATATCCTCCGCAATAAACATGACATCGTCCAGATCTGCGAAGGCCATCTCCGGCTCAATCATCCAGAATTCCGCAGCATGCCTTTGGGTGTTGGACTTCTCCGCTCTGAAGGTAGGTCCGAAGGTATAGATATCTCGGAAGGCCTGGGCAAAGGTTTCTCCATTTAACTGTCCGGAAACGGTAAGGCTGGTTTTTTTACCGAAGAAATCCTCTCCATATTGCACCTCACCCTTTTCCATAGGAACGGATTCCAAGGGCAGGGTGGTTACTTGGAACATTTCTCCTGCGCCCTCTGTATCGGAGGCGGTGATAATGGGTGTATGCACATAAACGAAGCCTCGCTCCTGGAAGAAGGAGTGAAGGGCGAAAGCTACCTGAGAACGAATACGGAACACCGCCTGGAAGGTATTGGTTCTTGGACGAAGATGCGGAATAGTACGAAGATATTCTAAAGTATGTCTTTTCTTTTGTAAGGGATAACTGGCTTCCGTATCTCCTTCTACTGTAATGGAACTGGCCTGCAACTCAAAGGGCTGCTTCGCCTCCGGCGTAGCTACCAACTTTCCTTCCACAATTACCGCAGCACCGACACCAAGCTTGGCTGCCTGTGCAAAGTTCTCTAAGCTGTCATGGTAAACAACCTGAAGCGGAGTAAAAAAGGTGCCGTCGGAAATCACCAAGAATCCGAAATTCTTGGAGTCTCTGTTGCTACGCACCCAACCGCTGACCATGACCTCTGTATCCAAATATTCTTCCTGTGATAGGAAAATGTCTCTCAATCCTGTAATTTCCATACTTCCCCCTTTATATAAACAATATTTTTCAGTATATAGGAGGGAGAAAAAATTTTCAAGGAAATACGACGGAAACTCCCGCTAAATTGAGGGCGTAACAATCAAATGAATTTTCTAAGCAATATAGTGAACTTGGGGCACGCTCTTGCTGGCTTCGCCACGTATCGGATACTAAGCGAAAAACTGCGCGTCTCTTGTTTTTCGTAAGTATCGACGGGTTCAGACTATCCCATATTCAGACCTATATTGCTGAAAAATTTCTTTTTTGCTTTATAACATTCTTCAATAGGATGGGGAGGTTCATAAAAGTCTTTTTCCAGAAGAATAAATAACTTTTATACAAAAAAATAGAATAGGCTTGAAGTTTTTTATGGTAAATATTTCGTAAAATTCGGTTTTCAAGCCTTGAGGTTAGTGCTATAATACAAATACCAGAAGGAGAAGAAGATTAAGAATTCTCTTAAATATTTGAATAGAAGTATTTGAATAGAGAGAAAGCTCTTTGTGGTTGCCAGTGCCATATGTTTTAGATGCAGAGAGGTGATGACGTGATTAAGAAAGAGATGATCGCCATGCTTTTAGCTGGCGGCCAAGGCTCACGCCTTGGGGTTCTTACAAAGAATGTTGCCAAACCGGCGGTTTCTTTTGGCGGAAAGTATTCCATTATTGATTTCCCCTTAAGTAACTGTATTAATTCCGGCATAGACACAGTGGGAGTACTTACTCAGTATCAACCCTTACGCCTGAATGCACATATCGGCATCGGTATTCCTTGGGATTTGGATCGTAATAGGGGAGGCGTTACGGTATTGCAGCCCTATGAATCTCAGGAAGATACCGGCTTTTATTCGGGAACGGCCAATGCCATTTACCAAAATATCGCTTATATCGAGAATTATGATCCGGAGTACGTGTTGATTCTTTCCGGGGATCACATTTACAAGATGGATTATGAGGTTATGCTGGAGTATCACAAGGCGATGAAGGCCGACTTAACCATTGCCGCCATGCCGGTACCCATGGAGGAGGCAAGCCGTTTTGGAATTACCGTCACCGATGAAACCGGCAGGATTATAGATTTCCAGGAGAAACCGAAGGAACCCAAGAGTAATTTGGCTTCTATGGGAATTTATATCTTTACCTGGAAAGTGCTAAAGGATGCTTTGCTACGAACCCGTGATGTACCGGATTTGGATTTTGGAAAGCATGTTATTCCTTATATTTTCCAGAACCAGGGAAACGTTTTTGCTTATGAGTTCAACGGTTATTGGAAGGATGTGGGAACTTTGTATTCCTACTGGCAGTCCAATATGGAACTGATTGCATTGATTCCCGAATTTAACTTGTATGAAGAATATTGGAAGATTTACACTCAGACCGATAATCCCGCTCCGCAATTTATCTCAACCCATTCCCACGTAGAACGATCCGTTATTTCTGAAGGTTGTGAGATTCATGGAGAGATTTACAATTCTATTATCGGTGCCGGTGTAACAGTGGAACATGGGGCCGTCATTTCAAATAGTATTATTATGGCAAACACGGTGGTGGGAGAGAACACACATATCGACCAGGCTGTGATTGCTGAAAATGTAGAGATTGGCAAAGATTGTGTGATTGGTACCGGAGAATACCAGGATTCTGTTTATGACAGCAGGGTGTATTGTTCAGACCTTGCTACGATAGGGGAGAATTCCCTTATACCCGATGGAGTTTCCATTGGCAGAAACACGGCGATTTATGGGAAGACGGATCTTTCGGACTACCCGGATAGATTCCTTCAAAGCGGAGGAGCGATTATAAGGGAGGATGAAAGACTATGAGAGCAATAGGAATTATTTTAGCAGGCGGTAACAACAAAAGAATGAGAGAGCTTTCCAACAAGAGAGCGATTTCCGCAATGCCGGTTGCAGGCACCTTCCGTTCTATCGACTTTGCACTTTCGAATATGTCCAATTCTCATATTCAGAAAGTAGCTGTGTTGACCCAGTATAACTCCAGGTCGTTGAACCAGCATCTGTCCTCTTCCAAGTGGTGGGACTTCGGAAGAAAACAAGGTGGACTATATGTTTTTACCCCGACTATTACTGCGGAGCATGGAGATTGGTTTAGGGGTACGGCAGATGCACTCTATCAAAACCTTGTTTTTTTACAGTCATCTCATGAGCCTTATGTCATCATTGCCGCAGGAGATGGGGTATATAAGCTTGACTATAACAAGGTACTGGAATATCATATCGAAAGAAAGCGGACATCACCGTTGTATGCAAGAACATGGATGCAGGGGATGATATATCCCGCTTTGGCTGTCTTAAGATGAATGAGGACAGCAGAATCGTGGATTTTGAAGAAAAGCCCGTAGCAACTGATGCCAGTTGCATTTCCTGCGGAATTTATATTATCCGCAGAAGACAGTTGATTGAGCTTTTGGAAAAAGCCCATGATGAGGATCGTTATGATTTCGTAAAGGATATTCTGATTCGCTACAAGAACATCAAGCGAATCTACGGTTATAGACTGAATACTTATTGGAGCAATATCGCTTCAGTGGAGTCCTTTTATCAGACAAATATGGACTTCCTAAAGAGAAATATTCGGGATTACTTCTTTAAGCAGGCCCCTGGTGTATACACAAAATTGGCCGACAACCCGCCTGCGAAGTACAATCCGGATTGCAGTGTGCATAACTCCATAGTGGCCAGCGGATGTATCATCAACGGAACAGTGGAAAACTCTGTTTTGTGCCGTAAGGTCTATGTTGGAAATAACTGTATCATTCGCAATTCGATTATCCTGAATGATGTGTATATCGGAGATAACAGCGTCATTGAACATTGCATCGTGGAGAGCCGGGACACCATTCGCGCCAATACAACCTACATTGGAACACCGGAGAATATCAGAATCGTCATCGAGAAAAATGAAAGGTATACCATGTAAAAAGGAAGGAGTATCATGGAGGTTACAGATGTACGGGTTCGTAAGGTTGACAAAGAAGGTAAGATGAAGGCCATTGTTTCTATCACATTTGATGAAGAATTTGTGATTCACGACATTAAGGTCATTGAGGGAGAAAAGGGCTTATTCATTGCTATGCCTTCCAGAAAAACTACGGACGGTGAGTATAGAGATATTGCTCACCCTATCCGCTCCACCACGAGAGAGTTACTTCAGCAGACCATTCTGGAAAAATACCAGGAGGATGCAGAGGAAGAAGGCGAAGGATTTTGATTTCGCGACGAAGTAAAATCTCACAAACCTGAGGCCACTAAGGACATTAATCCTTAGTGGTTTTTTTGTCAATGCTTTCAAGTGCAAATCTTCGTATTTTGTTTATAAATTTTTCCTTCTTTGGTCGAAATGTAAAGATGGTAAGGAGCAATTTCTTTTTTTCTACAATGAATCAGGGAATTATGGATGCCTGAGAGTAGAACAAAGCTTAAGAAATATGTTAAAATAAATGCACTAATCTATAGAGGGAATTGAATAAAGGGTTTTCTCGGAAAAGGAGTTCGGAGAAATAGTATGAATAGAATAACAGAAGTTAAGATACGCTTTATCTACCTATTGTTTTTGATTTTTGTGCTTATCTTTGTGGTAGCCAGTTCCATGCGCTACTATGATAAGCTTGGGATTTTATGAGGAAAAATTTGAAGTATTACAATCCGGCTGGCAAAGAGTTTTGCCGGACGGCTCAAAAAAACGTTTATTTTCTACCGGAGAGTCTGTTCCGGAGAAGGAGCTCTTAATTGAACGACAGCTTCCCCAGGATGTTCCTTATGCGTTAACCAGCTTGTTTATTCGAACAGTGCATCAGGATATTACGGTGTGGATAGACGGTAGAGTGGTATATGAATTTAAATATGCGGATATCCCGCCATTTAATAGTAAGATTCCGCCTATTTCCTGGGTTCGTATCCCGGTACAGAAGGATCAGCTTGGGAAGATGATTCGTATTGAGCTGACCGGAAGAGGTAGAACGGCGGAGAATACCCTTGGAGGTATTTATTTCGGAGAAGACGTTTCCATTATTTGTGCCATTCTTTGGAAGAATGCTTTGCAGATACTGGCAGCTTTTTGTCTCATGTTTCTGGGAATCGGAATGTGGGTGGAATATATCCTGGTAGATAAAAAGAAGGGAGACGAAAGAGGAGCATATTATACAGGTGTCAGTCTATTCTTTATGGGACTATGGCTTGGTTGTCAGATTGATGCCAGACAGCTGATTTTTAATAATATTTTATTGCTGTGGAATCTGGAGTACCTATCTCTTATTATGATTCCGATACCGGCACTTCTGTTTATTAACAAGGTGGAAAAGGGCTTTATGTCAAAGAGAGCTCTTTCCTATTGTCCTTCCTTATCTTTATCTGTGATACCTTGATAATTTTTTCTGCGGGTGTAGGAATCTTTTCCTTCGCGGAATTAAATCTTCCCATTGACCTTTTGGGACTGATTACCGCCATTGAGGTATTGCGCAGCTTTTTACATGGTTTGGAAGAAGGATAAAGCATCTCTTTAGGGAGTTGACCTGGATGATGGGGAGCTTATTGTACCCTAATCGGTTTCTGTATGATTGAGCTGCTTTCCTATATGATTAGCGGATACACAAATCAGGGAAAATTTCTTTCCATCGGAACCATTATCTTTGCCTTCCAGATTATGCATGCCCAGGGCATTGAGTATGATAAGGTACAAAATGAAAAGAGCAAGCTGGAAATTTCCGATAAGGTACAGGCGGAATTTTTGGCCAATATGTCCCATGAGATTAGAACTCCCATTAATACCGTTATCGGTATGAATGAGATGATTCTTCGGGAGAGCCGTGATGATGCGGTATTAAGCTATGCGCAGGATATTCAGGCTTCCGGGCAGACCTTGTTGTCTTTAGTAAATGATATTTTGGATTTTTCCAGAATCGAATCCGGAGGAATCAAGCTGGTGCCCAAGCCCTATGAATTGGCTACCGTGATTCACGAAATCAACAGTATGGTTCGCTTCCGTGCAGAGTGGAAGGGACTGCAATTTGAAATCATTGTTGATGGAGACACTCCGGCGGTGCTTTACGGAGATGCTTTCCGGGTGCGAGAGGTTATCCTAAACCTGATAGATAATGCGATTAAGTATACGGAAAAGGGTAAAATCACTTTGAGCGTAACAGCGAGGGCTTTGGATGAAGAGGGAAATTCTCCTGTGCAGTCCAAGGAAGAAACCGGACTCAGTACGGCAAAAGCAATAGAACTGCAGATTGCCGTAAAGGATACCGGTGTGGGCGTGAAGGAAAGTGATCAGAAGCTGATTTTCCAGAAGTTCCAGAGAGTACAGTCCGGTTGGAGCCAGAAACATTCAGGGAACAGGCTTGGGACTGCCCATTACCAACTATTTTGTGGAAATCATGAACGGACACATTCAGTTGGATAGTGTGTTTGGAGAGGGCTCCTGCTTTACAGCTTATATTCCCCAGTGGCAGTTAAACGAAGACCGTATCGGAAATTATGAAGAACGGTATCAGAAGCAAAGAGGAGAGAAGAAGGACTTTAATAAGGGCTTCATTGCCAAGGACGCCAGAATTTTAGTGGTGGATGACAATGAATTAAATCTTCGTCTGGTACAGAATCTTTTGAAGAGGACAGAAGTACAGATTACCTGTGCTTTTTCCGGAGAAGAGTGTATTGAGAAGTTAAGAGAAGAGAACTTCGATATTATATTCCTTGACCACATGATGCCGGGAATGGATGGAGAAGAAACCTTGAAGAAGATTCGGGAAAATGCCTTTGAAAACCGTTATGGAAAGCCGGTTCCCGTCATTGCCTTTTCCTCCAATATGCTCCCCGGTATTCGTCAGAAGTACGTAAACACAAGTTTTGATGCTTATCTGACGAAGCCTGTGGATGGAAATGAGCTGGAGAAAACCTTGTATACCTTCCTGCCGGAGAATTTAATTCGGAAGAGAACAAATGAAGAATATTTTCAGACAGAATTAAAGAAACATGCTATAGTAGAGAAGGAAGAAGAAGAGAAAACGCTGGATCGAAGTACAGGTTTGCAGTATTGCATGCAGGATGAGGAAGTATATCGAGAAATCCTGGGGCTTTTCAGAGACAGTAGTGACGAGAAGATGCAGGAGCTGGAGAAGGCATTTGCAGAGAAGGACTACAGTAAATATCGCCTCTATGCCCACGGATTAAAAACAACATCCTTAACGGTTGGCGCCGTGAAGCTATCTGAAAATGCGAAAAAACTGGAACATGCAGCAAAAAGAGTAGTAGACAACGTAGAGAAAGAGGAAGCCGAGCATTATATTGCCTATAATCATGAGGCTTTCATGGCTCTCTACAGGAAGACAATTCAAGAAGCTAGAGAATACTTACAGTAGTCCGGGAGTTTATCCATGAAGAAAATTAAGCTTGTGGTATGTGATGATGAGCTGGTACAACGGAAATTTTTAGGGGTTCTATTGGAACGATTTTTTAAAGAACGGATGATTCCGGTAGAGATTTCTTACTATGGCTCCGGAGAGGAATTTCTGGAAAATAAAGAGCAGGATCTTAACCTTACAGATTTGTTTTTATTAGACATTTTTATGCCGAATTTAAATGGAATTGAACTGGCAAGGGAGATTAAAGAACGAAATGCTCCGGGGAAAATCATTTTTATCACAGGGGGAAATGACTATGTGACGGAGGCTTTTGAATTAAAGGCATTTTCCTACATTCAAAAGCCTGTGGAATATGAGAAATTTTCCAAAGTGCTTTCCCACGCCTTGGAAACCGTGGAAAAGGTAAAGTATATGGAAGTCATGGTGGACCGGGAGCCAGAACGGATTTATCTGGAAGACGTGGAATACGTAGAAACCATGGGAAGAAGGCTTCTCATTCACCTGCGTGAAGATGATATGGAAACCTATATGTCCATGAAAGCCTTTATGGATCAACACGGGAAGGATGATTTTTTACAGATATCCCGCTATATTGCGGTATCCAAGGATTGCATTCAACGGATTACCGGGCGAAGTTTAATCTTGCAGGATGGAACGGAATTATCCATCAGTGAGAAGTATTTAGCTACAGCCCGGAAGGAACATACGGAATATTTGCATACTAAGAAGATGGCCAGCGTCTAAGAAGCTAGACATGGCCTCTTTGTGTGTTACTAAAGGATTTTTCGATAAACTAATTTTTAATAGATGAATTAAAATATTATTTTTGTGAAATTTTTTAAAGAAAAATTAAGAATAAAAAAACTTAAATAGAGCTTGACGTGTCTTTATCGTTTTTTTCGTATGATAGAAAGCAGGATGTAAGATTTTTTGTAAGATGTTTCCAGGGATGGTGGAAAAAGGAGTAAAATGAGCCAGAGAGTGGTCATCGTGGATGACGAGTTGATTCCCAGAAAAAAATTGCAGAAAAAGGCATTGAAGGATCATTATCAGGTAGCTACTTATGACAATGCCAAAACCGCATTGGAGGATTTGCCGAATTCCAAAGCCGGATATTTTGCTGGTGGATTTGCATATGCCGGAGATGGACGGCTATGCTTTCTTGAAGGAGATTCGCCGTTTGGAACGCCATGATTTGGCTAATATTCCGGTGGTGATTATGACCTCTGACGAGGATTCCGGAGCAGAGATTAAGGGCTTTTGACTTTGGGCGCTTATGACTATATCAGAAAACCTTTATTGCCTGATCTTTTACTTCGCCGTGTGGAACGGATTATAAAAAGAGAGCAGATGCTGAAGCATCTGGAGAAAAAGGCGGATATCGATGTTTTAACTGGACTTTTTAATCGAAGTGCCTGTGTGCAACAAATTAACGAGTATTTACAAATGAAAAAAGACAACGGTCTTTTGCTCATGCTGGACCTGGACCATTTTCAAGATGGTAAATGATCGTTTCGGTCATGAGATGGGAGATCAGGTTTTGATGGAAGTGGCGAAGGTGCTACAGGGATTGGTGCGTTCCGATGATGTGTTGGGGCGTATTGGCGGTGATGAGTTCATAATTTTTTATCGAGGCTTCTGGAATGAGGATGCTCTAAAGGATCGTTGCGAGGAAATCTGTCTCAAGGTGAAATCTTGCCTGGAACATGTATTAGGCTCCTCCGTTTCAGGACAATTCGGAATTTCCATAGGTGTTGCTATGGCACCTCAACAGGGCTCCGACTTTTTAAGTCTTTACCAAAAGGCGGATGAAGCCATGTATCATGTAAAGTCCGCAGGGCATGGGGGATATTTCGTTTTTTCGAAAGAGCAGGAGGAAGAAGAGGAAATCAGCAACGTGGTTTCCTTGCCGGAGATTCAGAAAAGAATTGAGGGCAGAGATTATTTTCCCGGTGCTTATATGGTGGATTATGAAGACTTTTGCAGTATCTATCATTTTTTAAAACGGACGGGAGAGAGAGCGCAGCTTCCCGTACAGATGGTTTTATTTACGGTAGAGGAGAGTTCGGATGCGGATCGCAGAGGAACGGAGAATCGAATGCGGAATTTCGGAGGTCTTTTGAGTAAGACGATTCGAAGGGGAGATGTGGTGGTTCGCTGCGGCAACAAACAATATATGATTTTTATTGGTTGGTGCAAGTGCGGAATCCAGTCATGTGGCTATTGATAGAGTGATGCGACAGCGATCTTTGGAGGAACAGGAAGAATATCCTATTCGTGTAGAGGTCAACAGCTTGATAGGTTAGTAGATGATTAGAGCATAGAACAATTCAGAATAAAGAGCATTTAGAGTAAAGCGCATTTAGAGTAAAGCGCATTAGAGTAAAGAGCAATTAGTATAGAATAGATAGGGTAAAGGGATGAATACATTAATTGAGGTCAACCGGCTGGTGAACCGGTTTATTTGGGGAGTGCCGGCTATGGCCTGTATTCTTGGCGTGGGTTTGTATTTGAGTATCCGCACCGGATTTTTACAGCTTCGGAATTTTCCGGAGGCTATGCAGGTAACAATCGGAAGAATTTTTCGAAAAAGAGAGGCGAAGGATGGGGCTTTAACGCCCTTTCAGGCGGTTTGCACCGCCTTGGCTGCCACCATCGGAACAGGAAATATTGCCGGTGTGGCCGGTGCCATCAGTATCGGCGGTCCCGGAGCTGTCTTTTGGATGTGGATGTCCGCGATTTTAGGAATGTGCACAAAGTTCTGTGAAGTTACCCTGGCAGTTTATTATCGGGAAAGCAATAAAAAAGGGGAGCTGCTGGGTGGACCCATGTACTATATCAAGAACGGTTTGGGTAGGCAGTGGATGTTTCTGGCTTACCTCTATGCTGTATTTGGTATTCTTACGGTGTTTGGTACCGGAAACGCGACCCAGGTGAATACGATAACAGCGGCAATTAATGAGGCCTTATTCCATTTTTCCCTATTGCCTACGGAAGGGAATGGAAGGGTAAACCTTTTTATAGGGATAGTGATTGCTGTGCTGGTTGCTTTGATTTTGTTGGGAGGAATCAAGAGAATTGGACAGGTGACGGAAAAGCTGGTTCCTTTTATGGCTTTGTTTTATGTCGTATTGTCCTTAGGGGTTGTTTTCCTTCATTTTGATAGGGTTCCCTCTGTTTTTACTACGATTTTTGCTTCGGCCTTCTCTCCCAGAGCATTTACGGGAGGTGCTGTAGGAAGCTTTATTCTTTCCATGAAGAAGGGAATTTCCAGAGGGATTTTCTCTAATGAAGCGGGCTTGGGAACCGGTTCTATTGCCCATGCAACGGCGGATACCAGAAAGCCGGTTAAACAGGGATATTTTGGAATTTTTGAGGTGTTTGCGGACACCATTGTGATCTGTACGCTGACGGCTCTTGTAATCTTATGCAGTGGAGTAGATATTCCTTTCGGAAGAGAAGCCGGCGCTGAACTTACGATTTCAGGCTTTACCAGCACCTATGGAGCATGGTCCAGTATTTTTACTGCGGTGGCTCTTTGCTGTTTTGCATTTTCCACCATATTGGGATGGGGCTTATATGGGGCCAGGTTTACAGAGTTTGTCTTTGCCTCTCCTATTGCGGTAAAGATTTTTTTAAGTCTTTATGCTTTAGTGTCTATTTGGGTGCTACTGTAGATTTATCCCTGGTCTGGTCCGTGGCTGACAGCTTTAACGGTCTTATGGTAATCCCTAACTTAATTGCTCTCTTCCTCCTGTGTCCTAAGGTGTTACAGTGTATTTCGGAATATCGAAAGAGTGAAGGATAGGAAAGGCTCTGTCTATTATGCAAAATGAAAAGACTGTTGTCGTTTATGCGACAACAGTCTTTTCATTTTGCACGTCCATGGAGAAGCTCCAGTTTCCCATTTGGGTTTTCGGGGTATGGATTTCTTCGTAGGACATTAAGGAAAAACCTGCTTTTTTTCATAAAAACGGGCGTTATTTTCCGTGTTGGTAATCAGGGTGAATTGTCCCCCGCCTTCAGAGGCTACATAGGGAATTACTCCTTCTTCCAGGAATTGTGCGCCGATGCCTTCCCCTCTACGGCTGTTTTTTACCGCTAAAGAGCTTAGATACCAGAAGGGGCATTTTTGGCTGTGAATTACCTTTTCCGCTTTTTCTGTCATGGATATCCATGCCAGAGTCTTGAAAATACCGCCAATCATAAAGGTTTGCAGTGCCTTTTTGGAAACGTAGTCTTTAAATTCCACACCCTTGTCCATAGGGCTTTGGATTGCTGCTACGGCAAGAATTTCTCCGTCTTCTTCGGCCAGTAACATTCTCTGTTTTCCGTAGTAAATTTCCACGGCAATGGTTTGGATAGAGCGCACAAATTCTCTGCGCTTTTCATTTTCTTCAATAAAAGTTAGAAAAAAATAAGGATAGTCAAAAAGAATCGGTTAATAAGTCTACGCAGGCAGTCAAATCTTTTTTCTTCAGCAAAAACGGTATTTGTAACATGGAATCCCTCCCGTAAATCATAGGCGTATTCTTCGGAAACATCCTGTTTCCTTTTCGAAAATAATTTCGACTCATTTACACAATAATATAAAATTTAATTTTTTTAAAGCAGGCGCTCATCATAGGAAGCACGAATACCGCCAATAAACTTCGGTCGTACTCTGGCTGCAGTAACATGGGCGTGGAGAAGTTCCTTTTGAGAAAGTCTGAGAGGAACCGCAACGGATTTTAAGTGCATTCCGATAAAGGTATCCCCGATATCCAGACCTGCATCAGCTTGGATTCTCTCTACAAGAATAGGATCCCGGAAATTCTCATAAGCTTTTGTGGAAAAGGATCCTCCTGCCTTTGGTTTCGGAACTACATTTACAGATTCCGGGAAAGGGAAGGGCTGCTCGTTCCACCACAAGGGCTCTGTTTAAATGTTCACAACATTGGGTGGCCAAAAATACTCCGGCTTCTGAACAGGCCCGATAGATACCCTGAAACAAGCATTCTGCCGCTTCCAAACTGGAGCAGCTGCCGATTCTTTCTCCGATAACTTCAGAGGAAGAGCAACCCACTACAAGAATCTGCCCTTCTGCAGCTTAGCCTTCTCTATTAATTCTTTACATAGAGAGTAGCTTTGTGTTTCCAGCTCCTGGGGACTGATTTCTGTAAGAGGATGTTCTGCTAAAGCGTCTAAATTTCCCCCGATATTTTCGTTATTCATAAAGGCTCCTTTCCTTTCTTTTGCAAAAGAAATTCCGTCAAATCTTCTGTATGCGGTTTTAAATATTCTAACGGGATGGAATAGAAAATATTGTTGATTTCCTCTACAGTCTACTCGAATGAGAGAAAAATTTTCAAGTATTTTATGTGTAAAGACAAAAGGATTTTACTTATAATTCATTTTTCATATAGGGAAAAAAATAAGAACTTGAAAAAGGACAAAGGCAAAAGTTTGATTATATCCTTGAGAAAATATCACTTTCTAAGTTACGAAAAATCTTATCTGTTAAAATTATTTATTATAGAATTTTGAATTTTTGCCGATAAAGATTAGAGTCGTAAAAAAATCCAGAAAAATGGAGTTTTTCTACAGGAGGAGTGAAGGAACAATGAAGAAAACACGATGCAGGAACAACAGGAACTAGGCAAGCACAGGGGACAAAGCGAGGTCATTCCTTAAGCGGAAGAATTTCTTTGAGCTTAGGTATTATCATGCTTTTCTTGTTTGCACTGATGACCGCTTTTTATTCTGGCTGTAGCCAGTGCCGCATTTAACAAGAAAAAAACGAGCAAAACATGAATGCGCTTTCCAACTTGAATGCGAGTAGAGTGAACAAAAATCACGGTCAATACCAGCAATACCATGAAGTCTTTGGCAGAGAGCTTCGTAAATTTTCATAAAGAAGACGGCGGAGATTCTGCTCTCAGCGGAAAGAGCAAGCTGGAAGAAGCTACCGGAGCATTGACGGTTTCGGAGGCTGAGGAAGAGTATTACTTGATGAAAACCATGCAGAGCTTTGCAAAAAACAATTTGGGAATTGTGAGCCAGGCATTGCTCTTGGAGCCGGATGCATTTTCCAAGGAAAACAGCAATTACTCCCTTCGTTATGATACCGATGGGAGACAAGTTCTCCATGGTGCCTTACGAGGTTTATGGTACACAGGATTTTTATAAGCAGGCACAGGAGAGCAAGACAGCTTCCGCAACTCTTCCTACGGAAAATCCGGATACCGGTAAGGGAAGCTTCTATATGACTGTTCCCATTCTGGACGGAGATCGTTTTTTGGGAATCGTAACCACAGAGATTTCCACAGAGGTTTTCAACGAGTTGGATATGAGCACCCTCGGTTATGAAAAATGTGTTCTTTGATGTTTTAGATAATCAAAACAACTTCGTTTACAGTAATAACCCGGATGCAAAAGGAAAGAACTTAGGGAGACCTTAATCGGTCAGAAATATAGTGATATGCTGGTGAAAAGATGCAGAGTAAAGGAAGCATTTTTTTCCAAAGAGACAGTCAGGTTCGTTACTATGTACCTTTACAAATCGAGGGTGTAGACTGGTGGGTACAGACCGCTATGACCATTCCTCATTTTGATCAGGAGAAAAACCAGCTTTTATTTGCTTTGATTTTGTCCGAGGTCATCATTTTCATTCTGGTTCAGATTATTAACTTCCTGCGGATTTCCAATGCATTAAAACCATTAAAGAAGATCAGTGAGGCCGGAAAAGAAGTGGCAGGCGGAAACTTCGATGTGGAAATTCATTATCCCCAGCAGGATGAAATCGGAGAGCTTTCTCGCAGTATTTCCGAAGTAATCGGAAGAAGTAAGAAGATTGTATTTGACCTTAGAGACCGTTTGGATGCTATGGCGGGCGGAAACTTTACCGAAAATCTGGAAAGCGAAGAGTATGTAGGAGATTATGCACCGCTTCTGGAAAGCTTAAAGCATATTCAAGAGGATATGAATAAGACTTTACAGGAGGTTCATGCTTCTTCCGTACAGGTATTAAGCAGTGCGGAGCAGGTAAATACCGGAGCGCAGAGCCTGTCTCAGGGTGCTACTGAGCAGGCTTCCTCCATCGAGGAGCTGTCTGCCAATATGCAGGATATTTCTCAATCCATTCAGGCTTCTACAAAGACTGCAGGAGAGGCCTATAAGCTCCAGGGAGAGGCAGGAGTTGCAGTGCTTCAGTCCAATGAAAAGATGGAAGAAATGCGTAAGGCTATGGACGATATTACTGCAAAGTCCAATGAAATCAGTAAAATTATTAAGACCATTGATGACATTGCCTTCCAGACCAATATCCTTTCCTTAAATGCGGCTATCGAGGCGGCAAGAGCAGGAGCAGCCGGAAAGGGCTTTGCCGTGGTGGCGGATGAGGTGGGAAACCTTGCCCAGAAATCTGCCAAGGCGGCACAGAATACCGGTTTACTCATTGAAGAAACCATTGAAGCTGTGGAAAAGGGTGCAAAAATCACCGAAGAAACTGCAGAATCCTTAAATTCCGTTTCCAAGAGTACGGAAGAAGTAAATACTTTGATCGAGAAGATTTCTTCCGCATCCAGTAAGGATTTGGAGGGTATCACTTCCTTAAATCAGGGCTTACAGCAGATTTCTTCTGTAGTACAGGCAAATTCCGCAACAGCAGAACAGAGTGCGGCAGCCTCCGAAGAGCTTACCGGTCAGGCCAATAAGATGAATGAATTGGTAGAGCGCTTCCAGTTGAAGGAAGAGTAAGAAACAAAAGCTAAAACAAAAGCTAAGAAAAAAGCTAAAATAAAAGCTAAAGAAAAAATAGCTAAAATAAAAAGCAAAATAACAGCTTAAACATTAGAAACAGCCTTTTATGGATATGGGCTTGAAAAAGGGAAATCGAAGCCCGATTTCAGACCCTGATATTCTATAAAGGCTTTTTTTGTATTTTTAAAGTCCAAAAATTCATAGACATTTTTCCCTATGGTAAGATAGAAAACGTAATTTTTATAAAAGAAACGGTCAAGAGCTTAGGAGGAAAAAAATGAATAAAGAGATTGAAACGAAGGCAATAAACAGTATCCGTATTCTTTCTGCAGATGGAATCCAAAAGGCGAATTCAGGACACCCCGGATTACCCTTGGGGGCGGCTCCCATGGCATATACCCTTTGGGCAAAACACCTTCATTTTCATCCTGAGCATCCGGACTGGGATAACAGAGATCGCTTCGTTTTATCTGCAGGGCATGGTTCCATGATGCTCTATTCTTTGTTGCATCTTTTTTCCTTCGGTCTTACAAAGGACGATTTAATGCAGTTCCGTCAATTGGGTTCTCTTACCCCCGGACATCCGGAGTATGGTCATACCAAGGGAATTGATGCCACCACCGGTCCCTTGGGGGCAGGTCTTGCTATGGCGGTAGGTATGGCTATGGCGGAAAGTCATTTGGCGGCAGAGTTTAATAAAGAAGATTTAAAGCTGGTAGACCACAGAACCTATGCTCTCTGTGGAGACGGTTGTCTGATGGAGGGAATTTCCTCCGAGGCCCTTTCCCTTGCCGGAACCTTGAAGCTGGATAAATTGACCATCTTGTATGATTCCAACAAGATTTCCATTGAGGGCAATACGGACATTGCTTTTACGGAAAATGTGGAACAGCGTATGCAGGCCTTCGGCTTTAAGACCTTAACGGTTGAAGATGGCAATGATATCGAGGCGATTTCCAAGGCTATTGAAACAGCCAAGGAAGACTGTTCTGCCCCCTATTTTATTACCATTAAAACCCAAATCGGTTATGGCGTTCCTAAGAAGATGGGAAGTGCTTCCGCCCATGGAGAACCCTTGGGAGAGGAAAATATTAAAGAGATGCGGAAGTTTCCTGAAACTGGGAAGAGGAAGAGCCCTTCCTTGTACCAAAGGAGGTTTATGCCCACTATGATGCTTTGGTAGAGGAAAAGAAGACTTCCTACAGTGCCTGGGAGGAGTTAAGAGCAAAGTATGAGAAGGCCTACCCGGAGTGCTATGCCAAGTATTGTGCTTATCATAATCCGGGAAGTGCAGCCGCTCTTTTACAGGAGGAAAAGCTTTGGACAGCAGTGGAGAAGCCGGAAGCAACCCGTTCTTCCTCCGGAGAAGTGATTCAGATTTTAAAGGATTTGGTGCCGAATCTTTTCGGCGGTTCTGCAGACCTTGCCCCTTCCACAAAGACAGAAATGAAGGGAGAGGGATTTTATTCTCCGGAAAATCCTCTTGGAAAAAATATCCATTTCGGTGTAAGAGAGCTGGCTATGGCAGGCATTGCCAACGGAATTCTTCTGCATGGAGGACTTCGTTCCTATGTGGCGACCTTCTTCGTCTTCAGTGATTATGTAAAGCCTATGGCAAGACTGGCAGCCCTTATGGGATTACCCCAGATTTATGTATTAACCCATGACAGTATCGGTGTAGGAGAGGATGGACCTACCCATGAGCCAATTGAACAGCTGGCTATGCTGCGTTCCACTCCGAATTTCCGGGTGTTCCGTCCCTGTGACAGACAGGAGACTGCGGCGGCTTGGTTCTCCGCATTGTCCAGCACGGATTGTCCTACAGCTATTGTTCTAAGCAGACAGAATCTTCCCCAGTATTGTAAGGATGGAAGAGATGCTTTGAAGGGCGCCTATATTCTTTCCGGAGGAGAAGAGGAGCCTGAGTTAATCCTTATGGCCACCGGTTCTGAAGTAGAGCTGGCAGAAGAGGCAGCTAAGGTACTTCGCGGAGAAGGAAGAGCGGTTCGCGTAGTTTCCATGCCTTCCTTAGAAGTATTTGCTCTGCAAAGTCCGGAATATCAGGAGAAGGTATTGCCCAAGTCTTGTAGAAAGCGTATTTCCATCGAGGCTCTTTCCACCTTCGGTTGGGAGCAAATATGTAGGCTTTGAAGGAAAGAGTATCGGTCTGGATCGCTTCGGCGCCTCCGGCCCTGCCAAGTCCCTTTTCAAGAAATTTGGATTCACGGTAGAAAGAGTTGTGGAAGAGGCAAAGAGCTTATAAATTTTCTGTTCAAGGAGGGAAAGAGATGAAATTTTATATTGATACAGCGAATGTAGCGGAAATTCGAGAAGCCTATGATATGGGAATCATTGCCGGTGTAACCACTAATCCTTCTCTCATTGCCAAGGAAGGTCGGGACTATCAGGAAACCTTGAAGGAAATTGCTTCCTTTATGGATGGCCCCATCTCCGGAGAAGTACGGGCGGACAGCGATACTGCGGAGAAGATGATTGCGGAGGGACGGGAGATTGCCGCTTTGTCCAAAAAAATATGGTGGTGAAGATTCCTATGACGGCGGAAGGTCTGAAAGCGGTAAAGGTGCTGTCCAAGGAGGAATCAAGACCAATGTTACCCTGATTTTCTCTGCAAACCAGGCCCTTTTGGCAGCCAGAGCGGGAGCAAGCTATGTTTCTCCTTTCTTGGGAAGACTGGATGATATTTCCTCCGACGGTCTTATCCTGATTCAGGATATTATGGATGTTTTCAGCCAGTATCCGGATTTGGAAACAGAAGTGATTTGTGCTTCCGTAAGACACCCGATTCATGTTTTGGAATGTGCAAAGACCGGGGCGGATATCGCTACTGTGCCCTTCAAGGTTTTGTTGCAAATGATTTCTCATCCTCTGACAGATCAAGGGAATTGAAAAATTTAAGGCAGATTATGCGAAGGCATTTCCAGATACGCATGCGAAGCGACACTTTTTTTTAATAAAGAATTGACATCTTTTTCACAGCACAGTATAGTAAAAAAAATGCTGTGAAGGATGACAATTTATGAGGGCGCTATGGAAAAAAAAGGAATATCCCAGGCGGTAATACAACGTTTACCCAGATATTATCGGTACCTAGAGGATTTAATGGATCAAAAAATTGATCGTATCTCTTCTTCGGAACTATCCAAAAGAATGCATTTGACTGCTTCCCAGATTCGACAGGATTTGAATAACTTCGGCGGATTCGGACAGCAGGGCTACGGTTATAATGTGAAGAATCTTCATGAGGAAATCGGGAAGATTCTAAACATCGATAGAGAGCATCCTATGATTATCGTAGGGGCCGGACATTTGGGAATTGCCTTGGCAAATTATACGAATTTCCGGAAGCGGGGCTTTGTCCTTCGGGGGATATTTGACTCCAACCCCAAGCTATGGGGAGAGAAGGTAGGGGATTTAAAGATTGCTCCTATGGAGGAGATTGAGTCGGTGGTAAAGCAATATCACATCCGCTTGGCTGCCATCTGCATCCCTAAGGATGTGGCTGTACCGGTGGCGGAGAAATTAATTTCTTACGGCATTGACGGTCTCTGGAATTTTGCCCATGTGGATTTGGAGGTACCGGATCACGTGGTGACGGAAAATGTTCATTTGTCAGAAAGTCTTATGCGCCTGTCCTACCGTGTCTTCGAGGAGCGTTCATGATTTTTGGGAATCGGCTGCGATATATTGGAAATTGCCCGTTTAGAAAAAAATTAGTAAAAACAATTATACCCATAGGGTATTCACAGAAGAAGAACGCCGGCAAAGTGAGGGAAGACTCTCTGCTTGGCCGGTGATTTTAGTGTAAAAGAAGCGGTGTCCAAATGCTTCGGCACCGGAGTCAGAAACTTTCTCCTTATGGATATTGAAGTGCTTAGAGATAGTCTGGGAAAGCCCTATGTGAAGCTCTATGGCGGCGCGGAAAAGATTTTTTTCTGGAAATGGGCGGAAAGTCTCTTCATGTCAGTATCAGCAATACCGAGGATCTGGTAATGGCCTATGCGCTTTTGGAAGGAGAAAGCTTTTTAGATGATGTAATGAGAGTTTGATACATGCTAAAAAGATAGAATGATTTTGATAAAATCCAAAAAAATATGATAGATTCTGATCAAAATTTAAAAGATATGATGAGATATAAAACTCGAAAAGATATGATGGGAATCTGATGAAAACTCGAAAAAGATATGTTGAGATTCTGATGAATTCTATAAACTGTGGTAAAAAAATATGATAAAAAGAGGAACAGGACGGCTTTAAAATGAAAATTTATATTCCTAAACGAAATCCGGCTTCCCATAAGGGCTCCTATGGAAAATGTCTGATTATTGCGGGAGCGGAGGGAATGGCCGGGGCAGCTTATTTTTGCGGCTTTATCCGCTTATCGATCCGGTACCGGGCTGGTGAAGCTGTGTAGTGCAAAAGGAAAATTTGGGGATTTTACAGACCTTGATTCCGGAGGCTATTATACTTTCTGCTCCGAAGATAAAGGAGAATTTCCAAGAATTGGAAAAAGACGATAGAATGGGCGGATTTTTCTGCTGCTTTGGTCCGGGAATGGGCACAGGGAAAGAGGCAGAAGATCTATTGCGTTTGGTTTTGGATAAAGGGAAGGGCTCCTTTATTGATTGATGCGGACGGACTCAATCTTCTTTCTCGGAATTCTGATTTGCAAGCTTTGGCAAAATCCTATGGAAGGAAATCTCTTTTATTTTTTTAACCCCTCATCTTATGGAGTTTTTCCAGACTTTCCGGGAAAAAGCCTTACAGAAATCGAAAATCGCGGAGGAGAAATTGCAAAATCCTTTGGAAAAGAGTACCATTGTATCTTGTTGTTAAAGTCTCACGATACCATGGTGATTTCTCCTGATGGGGAGCTTGTCTATCAAAGGAAGAGAAGCTGTGCTGCCCTAAGCAAGGGAGGCTCCGGGGATGTATTTGCCGGAAGCATAGCCGGAATTTACCTGATTTTAGAGGAAGAATCTAAGCGAAAGCAAAGGCTGATTTATCTCAGACTGCATTTCCTTTAGAGGGCTCTAATGAGAAAAACTCTGATGTGGTAAAAGAAGATAGTTCTGTAATGCCAATAGGGCAAGGCTGTAAAGCGGCGATTTTGTCCTGTGAGGCGCAGATTTTAGCCGGAGAGCTGGCTGCCAAGGAATGGGGAGAACATGGAGTCCTGGCTGAAAACATTGCTAATGCCATGGGTAAGGCTCTGGATCGTTTGGAAGAGCAGGGATGCTCGATAGACCAAAAGCTAAAACAGGGAAGACAAAGAGTGAATCAAGAAATCTGACAAACCAAGACGAAGTAAAGAAGACGGTAAAAGAAGACGGTAAAAGAAGACGGTAAAAGAAGGTAAGCGAAGAAATGTGTTTGGGAAGAGAAAGCTATGGCAGAACCTATGCGGTAGTGGAGTTAAGTTATTTACAGGATAATATCAAGACAGTGAAATCCCATCTTCGGAAGGGAATGCAGTTTTGTGCCGTAGTGAAAATGGATGCCTATGGCCATGGAATCGTGGAGGTAGCCAGAGCCGTAGAGGAAGAATGTGCTCTCTTTGGGGTAGCTACCATTGAAGAAGGAATTATATTACGAAAGGGAGGAATTACAACCCCCATATTAATTTTGGGAGTGGTTCCCAAGGGGCAGTACAGAAGTCTTTGGCACTATGATATTATGCCCTCTCTGTTTACCAGAGAGCAGGGAGAAGCTCTCTCCGCTATTTCCCAAAAAGGAGGGAAAGAGTCTGCCCTGTCATTTGGCTTTGGACACCGGAATGGGAAGAATCGGCATTCAGGTAGAGAAAGAGGGCGCTGTAGAGCTGGGACTGGAACTTTTCTCCCTGACCGGAATTGAAATCTGCGGTATTTTTTCTCATTTTGCCTGCTGTGACGATAGGGATAAGTCTTATACGGAGATGCAGGAAAGGCGTTTTGCAGACTATCTTAAGGCTTTAGAGGAGAGGGGAATCAAGCTTCCCCTCTGTCATCTTTCCAACTCTGCGGGAATTTTAGAGGGACGGGGAGTACAGTACGATATGGTGCGGGATGGCATTGCAATGTATGGGCTTTATCCCTCCAAGGACATGGAAAGAAAGCTACCCTTGAAACAGGTTCTCTCCTGGAAGGCTAAAATCAGTCATATTAAAGAAGTTCCGTCAGGAGAAGCCATTTCCTACGGTGCAAGCTTTGTCACCCGGGAACCCATGCGGGTGGCCACTGTGCCGGTGGGCTATGGAGACGGGTATCCCAGAGTTCTTTCCAATAAGGCGAAGGTTTTAGTAGGAGGAAAGCCTTGTCCCATTCTTGGCAGAGTTTGCATGGATCAGTTTATGATTGATGTAAGTCATACAGAGGCGGAAGTCTTTCAGGAGGTTACCCTTCTGGGACAGGAGGGAGAGGAAGAGATTTCTCTTTATGATTGGGAAGAATGGGGCGTTTTTTCCTATGAATTCCTCTGTAACTTGGGAAATCGAGTACCCAGAGTATACAAAATGAAGGGAAAATGGGTGGGAACCTATGATCCCCTGTCTTCCTTACATATTGAGGAGTATCAGGAGGAAGAAAGTTAAACAGCGGAAGAAGCCTCTTTACCTATTATTCGGATGGAAACATAAGCTGAACAAAATCTGTTAAAAAATCAATTCAGCTCTCCAGTGCAAGGGAATGGCCTGTTTTTTGGAAAAAAACTTGCATAGAAGGGGAAGACTGGCTAATATAGAAAAATATTATAGAAAGTAGGAGATAAGCATGTCAGGACATTCAAAATACTCAAACATTAAAGCAAAGAAAGAGAAAAATGATGCCGCAAAGGGAAAGATTTTTACCATTATCGGTCATGAAATCGCCTTAGCCGTAAAGCAGGGAGGAGCAGATCCTGCCAGCAACTCCAAATTAAAGGATGTCATTGCCAAGGCGAAGGCTAACAATATGCCCAACGATACCATTCAGAACGGTATTAAGCGTGCAGCAGGTGCTTTGGATACGGTGAACTTTGAAGAGCTGCAGTACGAGGGCTACGGGGTGAACGGAGTAGCCATTATCGTTAAGGTGTTGACTGATAATAAGAACCGTTCCGCAGCGGATGTTCGTTCCGCTTTCACTAAGGGAAAGGGAAGTCTGGGAAGTCAGGGATCCGTATCTTTCCTTTTTGAGGAAAAGGGACAGATTATTCTGGATAAGGAAGAAATGGAAGACTTAGGTCACGATGCGGAAGCCTTGATGGATATGGCGATTATGGCAGGTGCCGAGGATTTACTGGAAAGAGATGATTACTATGAGATTCTCACCGATCCCACCGAGTTTTCCTCCGTGCGAGAAAAGCTGGAGCAGGAGAACCTGCCTATGGCGGAAGCAGATGTGGTTATGATTCCGGGAAATACCGTTTCCGTAACCGACGAAGAGGCGGTAAAGAACTTAAGAAAGACTCTGGACCTTTTGGATGCATCCGATGATGTGCAGAATGTTTACACGAATTGGGAAGAGGAATAAAAAGAGATTGTAAATATTAGTTGATTTCATAACAGTATAGGTCTGACCTTAGTAAAGGGCAGAAGAAAAAGAGAATATAGATCTGAAACAATTTTTCTATTTCATACAGTATAGGGTCTGGAATGAGGGGCAATCTGAGCGTGCCCCCAATTCCAGACCCTATACTGTTATGAAATGCTTAAAATTCATCTTCTCTTTTTCTTCTCTGAAACTTTACCAGGGGAAGTCTTTAATCTCTTCTAATTCAAGCTTTGGGCTTACCAGTATGGAGTAATTCTGGTGATAAATCACAAAGCCCGGAGCGGCTCCGGGGACCTTTTTTAGGTTCTTCTTCTGGGTATAATCCACATCTACCTTTTGGCTGCTGCCTTCTGAAGAGAAGTAGGCGGCCAGCTCTGCAGCCTCTTCAAAGAGACGATCGGGAAGTTCTTCCAAATCCTTTCCCTCTGTTTTGGCTATCACATGGGAGCCGGGAATATTTTTTCCATGGAACCAAAAATCCTTTCCTTCTGCAATCTGGAAGCTGAGGATTTCATTTTGCTGGTTATTTTTTCCCACATAGAGAAGATAGCCGTCTGAAGAACGGAAAAGTCTTGGCTTGGACTGGTCTTCCTTTCGCTGTTTTTTCTTCTTTCCGCTTACTTTTTTGATATAGCCGAAGTCTCCCATTTCTGCCCTTATGGCATCCAGATCTCCTGCGCTTTCCGCAAGCTGTATACTGTTCATAATGGATTGGAGGTGGTAGAGCGTTTTTTTGCTTTCTGCTACCTGCTCTAAAAGGTTTTGTTCCGTCCTCTTGGCCTTATCATATTTTTCAAAATATTTCTTGGCGTTATCCATAGGAGAAAGGGTAGGATCCAAAGGGATTTTTTCTTCTTTTCCTGTATAGTAATTTTCGCATACCAGTTCTTTTCTCTCCTCCGGAAAGGCTGTAGCCATAGGTGGTTAAGAGTTCTCCGTAGATTCTGAATTTATCTTTTTTTCTCCGTATCCTTTAACTGCTTTTTCCTGCAATGCCAGCTTTTTATTACAACGCTCCAGAAGGGTATGGCACTGCTTCTTTAAGTCTGTGGATTTCTGCCGTACTCTGTCGTCCCTCTCCTTATTTCCATAGTATTGAAGGAGGAGGGCGGAGGGGGAAGCAATGTATTCTTCGGAAAATGCCGGATTGCCCTTGTATTGTTGGACGGAGAGTGCAGAAAAGTCAAAGGCTTTTTCTCCCTCATACAAAATGACCGGATGAAAATCCCTTTCTTGAATCGTTCTCCGAAAGGTCAAAATGGCTTCCTGCACCTGCATCCCTTCCTCCAAAGATAAGGTATTGGAGAGTTTATCGATGGGGAGAGAAGCACTAAGGCAAAGTTCTCTTGCCAGCAAGGGGCTTAGTCCGGAAAAGCTTTGGAAGAGGCATTCCCATAAGGGGAGGGCATCTTTTCCCAAGAGAGCATCCAGCTTATCCATAGGGAAGGATAAAATATTTTCCTTATGGAAGGCATCCGGAATGAAATATTCCCTCCCGGGAAGCACCTCTCTTACGGAGGACTGGCTCAGGGAAATTCTCTTTATGGCGTCTAAAATTGTATAATCTTCCTTCAGCAAAATGATGTTGGAATACTTACCCATAATCTCCACAGCCAAATGCTTGATACCTACATCCCCCAGCTCATCTCTATGGGATATATCCAAAAAGAGCACTCGCTCCAATCCTGCCTCCGTAAGCTTTAGAGAAGCCTGCCGAATGCTTTGGATAATGCCGTTTCCGATATGCTTTCGAAGGACATACAAAAGCTGGGGGCGGTGATTGGCGCGGTTTTTCCTTCATTTGCCAGATATAGAAGAGGGAAGGAGGGATTGGCGGAGAGGTGGAGAATCTCCGTGTTTTCCTTCTTTATAAAAAGTTGCAATTCATCCTTTTCACTTTGGATGATTTTGGAAATCTTTCCGCCTAAAATTCGTTCTTGAAATTCCGCGATGCACGCTGCAAGATACAATCCGTCAAATGCCATGAAAACCGTCCTTTTCCACTTGAAATAGTAAATCCACCTTGCTATCATACTGGAATACCGGCCTGTAAGTTTGGTGGTTTATACGTAAATGAAATTGCCGACAGGAAAGTTCTTTATCCTTTCCGGCTATGACTTTTCCTATATTTTCTTAGGAAAAGCTACAAAGAGGATAAAGTAAAGGCATGAAAAATGCAAGAGAGGGGACTTTATGAGTATCAAAAGTATGACAGGATTCGGCCGCTGTGTGGGAGAGAAGGATTGCTCCGGTATCACGGTGGAAATCAAGTCGGTTAATTCCCGTTTTTTAGACCTGTCTATACGCCTGCCCCGGACTATGCAGCATCTGGAAATGAAGTGTAGAGAATGGGTGAAGGAAAGAATTTCCAAGGGAAAGGTGGAAATCTTTGTTTCTCTGGAGGACAGCACGGAAAAAAAGAAGAAGCTTTTGCTTCGGGAGGATTTACTGGATGCCTATGTGGAAAGCATTAAAAAAGTAGCCGAAAAATATTCTCTTCCCTATAATCTGGATGCCAAGGAGCTGGTATTCTTTCCGGAAGTGGCTCAGATTGTGGAAGGGGAGGAAGAAGATCGGGAGGAAGCTCTTTTCTTGGCCATGGAGCTGGCTATGACAGAATTTCAAAAGGCCAGAGAGAAGGAAGGAAGCAATTTAAAAAGAGATATTCTTTTAAAACTTTCGGAAATGCAGGAAGGCATTGACTTCATTAAGGGAAAAGAAGGAGATATTCAAAAGGCTTATGCTGAGCGTCTTCGGAAGAAGATGGAGGAGATGCTTTCCGGAAGAGAAGTAGAGGAAGGCAGAATTCTGCAGGAAGTGGCAATTTTTGCCGACAAGGTGAGTACGGATGAGGAAATCACAAGGTTGCAAAGCCATATCCAAAGAATGGCAAAGCTTTTAGAGGAAGAGATTCCTATAGGAAGAGATTTGGATTTTCTTTTGCAGGAAATGAATCGGGAAAGCAATACCATATTATCTAAGGCTAATGATTTATCTGTATCCGAGAAGGCTTTAAAATTGAAAAATCATATCGAAAAGATTCGAGAGCAGGTACAGAATATAGAATAAGGGAAGCAGGAAAGAAGAATGGAAAAGCATAAAGAAAAGGGAATTTTGGTGGTGGTGTCCGGGTTTTCCGGGGCAGGGAAGGGTACGATTATGAAGAATCTGACCCGAAAAATATGATAACTATGCCCCTGTCCATTTCCGCAACAACAAGAGCAGCAAGACCGGGAGAGGAGGAAGGAAAGTCCTATTTCTTCGTCAGCAAGGATCGCTTTGAAGAGATGATTGACCGGGATGAGCTGGTGGAGTACGCCAAGTATGTGGACAATTATTATGGAACGCCCCGAAAGTTTGTGGAGGATTGTCTTAACGAAGGAAAGGATGTCATTCTGGAGATAGAGATTCAGGGAGCCTTGAAAATTAAGAAAAAATTTCCCGACAGCCTTTTGATTTTTATGGCACCACCCTCCGCAGAGGAGCTTAGAGCCAGACTGATCGGCAGAAACACCGAGGATGAAGCGACAGTTAATAAACGCTTAAGTCGTGCCATTGTGGAGGCGGAAGGTGTGGAGGCCTATGACTATATTCTTGTCAATGCAGATATTGACACATGCACGGAAAAACTGCATAATTTAATCCGTGCCTCTCATGATCGGGCAGAGGTACATTTGGATCTGATTGAAGAAATCAGAAAGGACTTAAGGAGGATAGAAGATGCTACGTCCAACGTATAATGATTTAATAGAATCTATGAACCGCAATAGAGAAGAGGGGGAATTGGAAGTACAGTCTCGCTATTCCGTAGTAATTGCCAGTGCTAAGAGAGCCAGACAGCTGATTGACGGAGAGGAACCTTTGATAAAGGGAGAAGAGGGTAAGAAGCCTCTTTCCATGGCGATTGAAGAGATTTCCCGTAACCTTGTCAACGTAGAAAAGGGCTTGGATTATGAGGATGAGCCGATTATCCTTCCGGAGAAAGAAGAGTATTCTCGTTATGCCATTGATGAAGATTTGGATGAGGACGAGGATGTAGAAGAAGATTCGGAAGAAAAGGACGAAGAGGAAGACTTTTCCGAAAGGGATGAGGAAGAGGAAGACTTCGGAGAAGACGATTATCAGTCTGATAGTGAGGCCTAATGAAGCTTTATCTGGAGAGCTTAGGCTGTGATAAAAATAGAGTAGACGCGGAGAAGCTGCTTTTCGAGCTTTTACAGAAATATCCCGGTTCCTCCGTTACCGATGAGCCAAGTGAAGCGGAGATTGCCATTGTGAATACCTGCTCTTTTATTGGTCCCGCCAAGGAAGAAAGTATTCAGTGTATTCTGGATTTGGCGCAATACAAGGAAACGGGAAAGCTGGAGAAGCTTATTGTGGCAGGTTGTCTCGTGGAGCGCTACAAGGATGAGATTCGGAAAGAGCTTCCGGAGATTGATGAAATTACTTCCGTAAAGGATTATGTGAAGAGACTGGACCATCAGATGGCCAGGGTAGAAAGCGGAGAGAAGTACAGTCGCTACTTAAAGATTGCAGAGGGCTGCGATAAATATTGCAGCTACTGCATTATTCCAAGGCTTCGCGGCCATTATCGTTCCATTCCCAAAGAGCTGGTCTTGGAAGAAGCAAGAGCTTTGGTTTCGGAAGGGGCCGGGGAGCTGATTTTGGTTGCCCAGGAAACCACTCTTTACGGTACGGATCTTTATAAAAGAAGGCTTTGGCAGAGCTTTTTGGCAGAGCTTTTCGAGATTCCGAATCTTCAGTGGATTCGGATTTTGTATTGCTACCCGGAGGAAATAGAACCGGAGCTGATTCGGGAAATGAAGAGGAACTGAAGGTATGTCACTATCTGGATCTTTCCTATACAGCATGCCTCCGACAGGATTTTTAAAGAGGATGAATCGGAGAACCAGAAAGGAAGAGCTGAAGGAAAAGATTGCTCTTTTAAGAAAGGAAATGCCGGATATTGCCTTGCGCACCACGATTATTACCGGCTTCCCGGGAGAGACGGAAGAGGATTTCCAAGAGGTTTTGGACTTTATTTCGGAAATGCGCTTTGATCGTCTGGGAGCCTTTCCCTATTCTCAGGAAGAGGGAACCAAGGCTGCGGAGATGGAAGATCAGATTCCCGAAAAGCTGAAAAATCAAAGACTTTCTCAGATTATGGAGCTACAGCAAAATATTGCTTTCCGAAAGGCGGAGGAGCAGATAGGAAGAAAGCTGAAGGTTTTGGTTTGCGGCTATGACGAGGAGGAACAGAGAGTGCTTTGCCGTTCCTATATGGATGCTCCGGATGTGGACAGCTATCTCTATGTTTTCGGAGAGAAAAAGGAAGTGGGTAGCTTCCTATATGCTAAGGTAATAGATACGGAAGGCTATGATTTGATAGGAGAATGGTGTGAATCTGCCGAATAAATTAACGCTGTTACGAGGAATTCTTGTTCCTTTTTTTGTGTTTTTTTATCCTTTTTAGAGGGTGGAAACAATCTTCTTTACCGCTATATCGGTTTGGGAATTTTCTGCTTTGCCTCCTTTACGGATTTTTTAGATGGTTATCTGGCCAGAAAGAATCATTTGGTGACCAATTTCGGAAAATTCATGGATCCTTTGGCAGATAAGCTTCTGGTGTGCTCTGCATTAATATGCTTGATTCCCCTTGGGGAGCTGCCGGCTTGGTATGTGGTCATTTTTAATCGGAAGAGAGTTTGTGATTTCCGGGATTTCGATTGGTTGCGGCAGATCATAATATCGTTATTGCCGCATCAATCTTTGGAAAAGCGAAAACAGCCAGTCAAATGCTTATGATTATTTTTGCTTCTTTTTACAGATTCCCCGCTTTGGCTTTTTGTAAATCAGATTTTTTTATTGTTTTATCTTTAGTGCTCACCATTCTTTCTTTTGGTGGACTATGTATAAAAAAATCACAGGGTGATTTCAGAGGAGGCTTCTAATGGGAGATAAAAAAAGAAAAGAAGGTTTTTGGTGTATAATAGTGAGGCACCCATTGAAGAACAGGTGGTTTCTTTTTACTGAAAGGTTTAAAGAAAACCATTACTACCGCCGAAAGTATAACAGGCGGCATGATTTCTGCCGCTATTACTTCTGTGGAAGGAGCTCCGAATGTTTTTAAGGTGGGTTATGTCAGTTATTCCAACAAAGCAAAAAGGAAGTTGCTTTCCGTTAAGAAGGAGTTATTACGAAAGGAAGGAGCAGTTTCCTCCTCTGTGGCAAAGGAAATGGCTATTGAGCCATGATGGAATCCGAGGCGGATTTGGCGGTTGCCGTAACCGGTAATGCAGGTCCCTACTGCCTTGGAAGATAAAGAAATCGGTCTGGTTTACATTGCGGTTTGCGCCGGAGGAAAGACAAAGGTAGAAGAGTATCATTTTACGGGAACTCGAAAAGAAATCCGGGAACAATGCTGTAACACCGCATTGGTGATGGTAAGAAACTATCTTTTGGAAAAAAATGACTTAGTATGCGTTTTTTTCAAAATTTTTTACAGTTTGGCGAAAGGGCCAAGAACTACATTCCCTATTTGATGGAGAATTTAAGAGAGGGACATACGGTCCCCATGTGTTATTTAATCTACTCCGGCTTGGGAAATAACCTATATGAATTTTATGGGCTCCCCATTGGTCTTTACCCACATTTTCCCAGGAAAGAGGAAGAAATCCTTGGGGTGGCTTTATGGCTATAAAGATGCCCTGTTGCTGGTGTCCGGGATGACCTGGCAAGCATTGGAGGAAGAAAGGAAATGCTCCTTGTCTTAGGGATTCTAAAATGGATATTGCTGATTATTCTTATCCTATTTTTGCTCCTTCTTTTCTTGCTTCTTCTGCTCTTGCTTCTTCCCTTTCATTATGAAATCTTCGGGGAGAAGGAGAGAGGAGAAATTACCAAGGGAAGAGGGAAAATTACTTATCCCGGTTTAAAAATTTCCGGAAGCTTTCAAGAGGGAAAATTGGAATATAAGGGAAAGTTTTTGTTTTTTACTCTTTTTGAGAGCGGCAAGGAAGAGAATTCTGAAAAGAAAGAAGACGCTTCTCGAAATGTAGAAAGGTTCGGGACAAGAAGCAGAACTCGAAGAGGAAGAAAATTGATGAAGGCTATGGAGAAAATCCTATCCATCCCTAAGAAGACCATACGGAAAGGGAAGGAAATAAAAAAGAAAATCCGGATGCTTACCCAAGAAGAAACAAAGGAGATGCTTGTCCTTGTTTTTCGCCAGATTCTCTATCTTCTTCATCATTCCAGGGTCAGGAACTGGAAGGGGGAGCTTTATCTTTCCATGGCGGATCCCTACACCTTTGGGACAGGTTTTGCAGGAATAGCACTTTTATCCCCATTCCTCGGAGATTCCCTGCATGTTTATCCGAATTTGATGACTCCTATTACTACGGAGAGATTAAGGCAAAGGGAAAGTTTCGTTTGATCCATATCGTTATCGTGGTTGTTCGTCTTCTTCGGAACAGGAAGTTCCGGGAATTGCTTTTTAAGGGAGGAAATGATGGCAAATCATAATACACAAGAATTACTGAACGCCCTGTTTTCAAGGCTTAGATGGTTTTGTCCAGTCGAAAACCGTGGTGGGAGAGCCCATTGTTGTGGGAAATACCACTCTGATTCCTCTCATGGAAGTAAGCTGTGGAATGGCAAGTGGAGCCTTTATGAAGGAGAATCAGAAAAAAAGGGGGATGGAGGAGCGGGAGCCATGAGTTCCAAAAATCACTCCTGCTGCCATGCTGATTATCCAGGAGGGAAGAACAAAGCTCATTCGTGTGAAGAATGAAGATGCTTTTTTTCCAAGATTATTGATATGATTCCAGAGGCCATTGACAAGATTACAGGAGGAAGTCGGGTAACAAAGTCTGCAGAAGATTTGGCGGAAGAGAATCTGGAAAGCTTAAAGCAGAAGAGCAATACGAAGAAAAAGGATAAAGTGGAAGAAGAATATGTCGCTCCGGTGATTGATCTGCCGGAGGAGGAAGCCATCGAGGAAATCGACTTAGTGGATATTGATTTAACAGACTAAGGATCGGTATTCCTGTGGGATTTTTGTTTATTTCCGGGAATGTATAGGAAGAAAAACCGGAAATAAGGAGTTTTAGGAAAAAGCAAGAAAGCCCCTTTGCAAGAAACTATTCTTTTTGCTATTATATTTTAGTCGCTGTTTTGCGGTGGAACTTTTTAAAAAGAGGGAGGTGCAATCATGGCTAAGTGTGCTATTTGTGAGAAGGCAGTGCATTTCGGCAATCAGGTAAGCCATTCACATAGAAGATCTAATAAGATGTGGAAAGCAAATGTGAAATCGGTTAGAGTTAAGGTAGATGGCGGTACAAAGAAGATGTACGTATGTACTTCCCTGCCTACGTTCCGGAAAAAGTAGAACGTGCCGTATCCGGTGTAGCTGAATAAGATGTTTAGAAAAGATATTGTGTGAGCAATATCTGCCTAAAGAGTATAAGGAGTCCTATTTCATAAGGGAGGCCTAATGCATGGAATATTATAAAGGAAAAAGTAGCATTAGCTTTTGATAGCTTTCCTTAAAGCTCAATATTTTTAAATACTTAAGAAAGAATTATGATTTATCCCTAAGAATCCCTAGTATTTCTAGGGTAAAAAGAAAGAGAATCGAAATACTTTAAAGGAGAAAGCTATGGTTCAATGCAAAAATTTAACAAAAAAATACGGATCCAAGGTGGCTCTTAGGGATGCCACCTTACATATTTATCCGGGAAATATCTATGCTCTTTTGGGACCAAACGGTTCCGGAAAAACCACTTTCATGAAGATTCTCGGAGACTTAACCAAGCAGAGCAGTGGAGAAGTATTATTTGAGGGAAAGCCCTTAAGCATTCAAAGTAGAAAAGATATTGCCTATCTGCCCACAGAAAGTCAGGCCTATCCCTTTATGACAGTGGGAGACTATGGAAAGTATCATAAAAGCTTCTTTCCGGAATTTCAGGAGGAAGAGTACAAGAGAATGCTGGAAGAGATGGATATTTCTCTAAAGCTTCCCTTCAAGGCCTTATCCACCGGTATGGACAAGAAGGCAAGAATTGCGGCAACCCTTGCCCGAAATGCAAAGCTGGTGCTTTTGGATGAGCCCTTTAACGGAGTAGACCTTCTGGCCAGAGAAGAAATTGAAAAAATGATATTGGAAAAGAAACAAGAGAACAGTACCATCCTTCTTTCCAGTCATTTGGTGGAAGAGGTGGAGGATTATGTTCAGTTTGCTATTTTCTTCCATCAGGGAAAGGTACTTTCCGTGGAACAGCTTGAGAGGATGCAGGAAAACAAGGGGCAGAATCTTACAGAACGTTACAGAAGTCTTTTGGGAAAAAAGAAGGAGGGCTAAATGCTGACATTACTACAATATGAAATGAAAAAAACCGCCTTTATGAAGATTCTCTGCGGCTTTGCCCTTTTTATTTCCCAGGCCTTTGTGATGCTGGGAACAGCAACGGATAATTATGTAGTAGCTGGTCTTGGTGCAGGTTTACTGGTTTTCTTCAGTTTTCTGGTGATTTTTATTCTGGGATTATCCAGTATGGCCAGTCTAAGCAAGGATTTAAATACAACCCAGGGCTATATGCTCTTTATGCTGCTGAAACACAGTGCCTATTTCTTATTGGCAAAGATTATGGAAAGCTTAGTAAGTACCTTTTTGGCAGGCCTGGTGATTGTCCTGATTTTCTTTTTTAATATTAGCTACTTTGCTATTGATACAGAGGCATATAAAGATCTTTTGGAAATGTTTTGGAATCTTGTAATGAGCGGAAAAGGCTTTGGGACACTTAGTTTATATATGATTCGTTTTCTTGCCACTGCGGCGGCTTTCTGGATTTTCCTTTCCACCATGGCGATTCTTTGTGTGACAGTACAGGCCAGCATATTTAAAGGAAAGGCATTAGCCTTAGTAGTCAGCATAATTGCTTTCTTTTGCCTCTTTTTATATTTGTTCAGTGCCTTGCCGGAGCTGGCCGCTAACATATCCTGGGAGTACAAAGATCCAATTTTTTATGGAATGATCCTAGTATTATCTGTCGGCTTCTTTGCACTTTCATCCTATCTTTTAGAGAAGCAAAGAAATTTTTAAAAGGCGAAGAGGGAAGATTCTGTCAGTAGATCAAAAAGAAAAGAGACAGTTCATTCATCCTGAACAACAATAGATTTCCTTTTCAGAACAGGGAAAATGGAGTATACTATACGAAATTCTCATCATAGCAGGTTCTGCCCTTAGGGCATAGGAGCATTTGCTTACGGGAAAAACATAATGACTAAGAATGGACAGAAGATAGGAATTGGAGGAAAGACAATGAAAGGAAAAATCTCCTCTCATTACGGTGAGGTACAAATCTCCGAAGAAGTCGTTGCAAGCTACGCAGGAAATGCAGCAGTTTCTTGCTTTGGTATTGTTGGAATGGCTGCGGTTCCCATTTCCGGAAAGGGACTGGCAAAGCTTTTGAAGCAGGAAAGCTATCACAAGGGTATTTCCGTGGAAATCCAGGGCAATGAAATCAGTTTGGACTTCCATGTGATTGTAGCTTATGGTGTAAGCATTCAGGCTGTGGCTGAGAACCTTATGGAAAGTGTAAGATACAGAATTTCACAGTTTACAGGAATGAAAGTTAAACGAATCAATGTGTATGTAGAAGGGGTTCGGGTAATCGATTAAGTTTCAAAGAAATAGGAGGAATTTACCTGTGGGTAAAGTACTAAGTGCAAGGGATTTGCAGAAGGCTTTCTTAGCCGGGGCAAATCAGCTGAATGCAAAAAAGGATTTGATTAATGAGTTAAATGTCTTCCCGGTTCCGGACGGAGATACGGGAACCAATATGACCATGACGATCCTTTCCGCAGCAAAGGAAGTGGCAAAGATTGAGGGAGGAAGCTTGAAAGAGATTTGTAAGGCGATGTCCGGCGGATCTCTTCGCGGAGCCAGAGGAAACTCCGGCGTTATCCTTTCTCAGCTGATTCGTGGATTTACGAAGGAATTATTGGAAGTAAAAGAAGCTGACAGCATTGTTCTGGCAAAGGCCTTCCAAAGAGCTGTGGAAACAGCCTATAAGGCGGTAATGAAGCCTAAGGAAGGAACTATCTTAACCGTAGCCAAGGGGATGGCGGATAAGATTATGGAGCTGTCTCTAACGGAAGAGGATATTTTACCTCTTTTTGGAGAAGGTAGTAGCCTACGGCGATGAGGTATTAAAGAAAAACTCGGAAATGCTTCCCTGTTTTGAAAGAAGCGGAGTGGTGGATTCCGGTGGAGCCGGTTTAATGTGCGTTCTGGAAGGAGCTTTTACGTTCCTTAAAGGGAGAGAAGATTGAACTGGATTTGGAATTTAAGGAAGATTCCGGCGTTTCCGCATTAACCGGAGAGAGAAAGAGCCGTGGAGAGATTTCTACTGCGGACATTCGTTTCGGTTATTGTACGGAATTTATGGTAAATGGTGATCATCCTTTCTCTGACGAAGAGGTAGAGAAACTTAGAGATTATCTTTCCGGTATCGGTGATTCTATCGTTTGTTTCTCCGATGAGGATTTGATCAAAGGTTCATGTACATACCAATCATCCGGGAGATGCCTTTGAGAAGGGCTTACCCTGGGCTACCTTTCTAAAATGAAGGTAGACAATATGCGCCCTGAGCACCATGAGGTATTGATTGAGGATGCTTCCCGCATTGCGGCTATGGAAAAGCTGGAAGAACAGCCTAAGAGTGCAGAAGCTCCTGGAGAGTCTGAGCCGGTGGAGGAAAAGGACTTCGGATTTGTGGCCGTATGCTCCGGAGATGGACTTAGAGATATTTTTCTTAGACCTTGGGGTAGACCAGGTGGTTTCGGAGGACAGAGCATGAACCCCTCCACCGAAGATTTGTGTGCTGCGTAGAGAAGATTCATGCCAAGCATGTCTTTATTTTACCCAATAACAAGAACATTTTACTGGCTGCCCAGCAGGTAAAGGATATCCTGGAGGATCGTTCCGTATCCGTAGTGCCCAGTAAGACCATTCCCCAGGGAATTTCCGCAATGATTTCCTTCCAGCCGGAGGGAACGGTGGAGGAGAATCAGGAGGGTATGGAAGACAGCCTATCCATGGTTTCTTCCGGAGAAATTACCTATGCGGTTCGAGACACCAGTATTGACGGAAGAGAAATCCATAAGGGAGATATCCTTTTCTTAGGCGATCAGGGATTACTTTCCGCTGAAAAAAGCATTTCCTTGGCTATGAAGGAAGGCTTGGAGAAGATGGGAGAGGGAGAAATCCTGAGTCTTTACTATGGAGAGGGCGTTACGGAAGAAGAGGCTAAGGCCTTGGAGAAGGAGATTTTGGAGTATATGCCGAATCTGGAGGTGGAGGTTCATGCCGGCGGACAGGCAGTGTACTATTATCTTCTTTCCCTAGAGTAAGAGTCGTTTTTACAGAAATGTAGTCGCTATTTAAACAAGCTTATTAATTCAGAGCAACAGTTTATGCGTTATAGCTTTGCATCGGGGGCACGTTGCTAACCTCGCCACGCAGCAGTACTAAGCTTCAAGCGTCGCTTCGCTCGCTTTCAGCAAGTACTGGCGGGCTCAGATTGCCCACCGTTTCAAAGCTATAACGCAGAAAGCTAAAAAGCTACCCGGAGGAATTGATAAGCTTTGTTTTTGTGAGTTTAAAAAGGAGATGTATGCTTCAGGATGCTGTGGAAAGGATTAAGGGGTGGAGAAAAACCGCCGCTCTTTTTTTCATAAAGATGAATATTTACACTCAAGGAAGATCTTTTTAGAGGATTTTTCCTATTTCCTATCTGCAATATCCCAAGCTTTGTCCTATCTCGGAAGCCAGGAGAAGGAGTGGATGGCTTTTTTTCTCTTGTACTTTTTAGAGGATGCCAGGGTTTTACGAAATACCAAGCTTTCCATGCTGCAGTGCTCCGCCGCAGATGAGAGCGGAAAGCTACTGATTCAATACTTTCATGCAAGCTATACCTTTTAAAAACTTTAAAAAGGGAAGAAAAGCTGGTGTTTTTTGGGCAGGTCAAAAAGCTGAGGGCCATCTTATCCTGCAACAGCCTAAGATCTTTTTCTTTGGAGGAGTATGAGGAGAAAAGAAAGAGCTTAGAGCCTATCTATTCTCTTCGAAAGGGGCTTTGGCAATGCCCTAAGAAGAAAAAGTGTATTCAAGAGATTTTCAAGGAAGAGCCCAAGATTTTAGAAAGTTTTTCCTCAGGATTTTTTTGGAAAAAGAAGGGCTATGTAATAAAAAGACAGGCTATGGAGTATCTGCATTTGCCGAAGAGGGAAGAGGAGAGGCAGGAGGGATTAAAGCGTCTGGCCTTTTGAAGAATTGTTTTACTACAGCCTGTTTCTGGAAAAAGGAGGAGAGGACTTTTCTCTTTCAGGTAATGAGGAAAAAAATTCAGGGAAAGAGGGAAGAGTTTCAAAAAGGGACTGCCCTTTTTCTTTGACGAAAGCCCAATCAGAGGCTTTAGAGGAGATGGATAGGGTATTTTTCCCAAGGAGAGAGACTTCTTCGCTTTTGTGCAGGGAGATGTGGGATCGGGAAAAACCATTTTGGCCTTTTTATGTTTTGTTTCTTATGGCATCCCAAGGGACTTTCAGACCGCCATTATGGTGCCTACGGAAATTTTTGGCGCAACAGCATTTTTCAAAAACTGCAAAAAAACTGCTGGAAGAGAATCAATGGGAGATTCCCATTGCCCTTCTGATTAGCGCAGCAGTAAGAAGGAGAAGGAAAGAATTTATCAGGGACTAAAAAGAGGGCAGTATTCTGGGGTAATCGGTACCCAGGCTTTGATTCAGGAAGGCTTAGCTTTTTTCTCATCTGAAAATGTTGGTGATTGATGAACAGCACCGCTTCGGGATTCAGGAAAGAAACCGTTTGGAAAAGAAGGGGAAAATCCCCACTGTATCTACCTTTCCGCAACCCCATTCCCCGCTCTTTGGTAAAGCTCCTCTATGGTGCGGTGCCCTACCTCCTACTTTCGGAAAAACCGGCCAATCGTCTGCCGATTAAGAATGCCCTGCTTTCCCCTGCGGATCGGGAGAAGGCCTTTTCCTTTATCAAAAAGGAACTGGACAAGGGCGGCAGGCCTATATTATCTGTCCCCTTGGTGGAGGAAAAATGAGAAATCTTTCCGTGGAAAGTGTTACGGCCTACCAAAAAAATCTAAAGCAATACTTTGGGAAAGGACTATTCCTTCGCGGTTTTTGCATGGGAAAATGAAGGCAGGAGAGAAGGAGCAGGTGATGCAGGACTTCTCTTCCGGAAAGACAAGGATTCTTCTGTCCACAACCGTTGTGGAGGTGGGAGTGGATGTGGCCAATGCCACGGTGATGCTGATTGAAAATGCGGAGCGTTTTGGTCTGGCCCAGCTCCACCAGCTACGAGGCAGGGTGGGAAGGTCGGAACTGCAAAGCTATTGCATCTTTATGGATCATAAGGAAGATGAGAAATCCCAAAAAAAGACTTTTCCATTATTCGGGACAGTAATGACGGCTTTGCCATTGCCAAGGAAGACCTGGCTCTGCGAGGACCGGGGATTTGTTCTTTGGAGAAAGACAGTCCGGCCCCCTGCAATTTCGTTTTGCAGATCCTCTAAGGGATGAAGAGTTATTTTTCAAGGCAAGAGAGGCGGCAAAAGACTATTGGAGGAGGATGCCCTTTAGAAAAAGACCGGAACATCAGGGATGAAAGAGATTTTCCAAAGCCTCCTTACAGAAAGTGCTTAAAGTAAGAATATTCGATTAGAAAGCTTGCTATAAAAACCGGAAGTTGTAGAAAAATTAATCTTTATCCCTTTACAACGAACTGCATTTTCGCTTTAATATGAGGGAAAAGGAGAGTGGTATGAGAGTTATTGCAGGTTCAGCCAGAAGGCTTTTTGCTTTTCAGTTCCGGAGGGGAAGGATACTCGTCCCCACCACGGATCGAATCAAGGAGACCTTATTTAATATTTTACAATTTGACTTAGTGGACCAGGACGTTCTGGATCTTTTTGCGGGAAGCGGTGCTCTGGGCATTGAAGCCCTGTCCAGAGGAGCGAAAAGAGCGGTTTTTTGCGACAGCGGAAAGAAGGCTTTGGCTTGTATAGAGCAAAATATTGCCCGTTGTCATTTTCAGGAACAGGCTTTGGTGTATGGAGGAGATTTCCATAGCGCTTTAAGAAGTCTGGAGGGAAAGGATTACCACTTCGGTATCGTCTTTTTGGATCCCCCCTACGGCGAGAATTTGGCAAAGGAAGCCCTTCGGAGACTGGCAAAGTCCTCCATGGTAGGGAAGGATACGGTTTTTGTGGTGGAAACAGCCTTGGAAGAGGATTTTTCCGAACTGGAAGAGGAAGGCTATAGAATTCTTCGGGAGAAGCTGTACAAGACCAATAAGCATATCTTTCTTTCGTTTACAGGAGGCTGTATGAAGATAGGATTGTATCCCGGCTCCTTTGATCCCGTGACCTTCGGGCATTTGGACGTGATTGAACGAAGCCGAAAAATGGTAGATAAATTAATCGTGGGTGTACTACAAAACAGGCAGAAGACGCCGTTGTTTTCCATGGAAGAACGTGTTAGAATGATTTCTGAACATACGAAGAAATGGGACAATGTGGAAGTGCATAGCTTCACCGGTTTAACAGTGGATTATGCGAAAAAAGTCCATGCCAATATGATTGTTCGAGGTCTGCGGGCGGTAACGGACTTCGAGTTTGAGTTGCAGCTGGCCCAGACCAATAAGGTGATTGCGGAGGAAGTGGATACCATTTTCCTTGCCACCAGTTTGAAATATTCGTATTTAAGTTCCAGTACTGTTAAGGAGATTGCATCCTTTCATGGTGATATATCAGCCTTTGTTCCGAAAGATGTGGAAGAGGCTATGAAGAAAAAATTTGATGAACAAGAGAGACGGAGGGGGATATGAGCAGAATTGAGCAGTTGATTGGAGAAATTGAGGAATACATTGATAGTTGTAAGTATCAGCCTTTGTCCAATACGAAGATTTTAGTAAATAAGGAAGAGATGGAGGAGCTTTTGGTGGAGCTTCGTCTTCGGGTTCCTGAGGAGATTAAGAAGTATCAGAAGATTATTTCCCAGCAGGATGCTATCCTGGCTGATGCGAAGGCCCAGGCGGATATGATGTTAAATGATGCCAGAACCCAGACCGAGGAGATGGTTTCCGACAATGAAATCATGCAGAAGGCTTATGAGAAGGCAAATGCACTTTTACAGGATGCCCAGAAGCAGGCAGACGGTATCGTAAACAATGCAGTGGTGGATGCTGACCAGATTCGCAGTAATGCCATTCGCTACACAGATGAGATGCTGGCAAGCCTGGAAACCATTATTACCCGTTCTCTGGACACCGCAGAGGAGCATCTGAGCGGTTTAAAGTCCTCCTTACAGGATTCCCGTTCCATCGTGCAGTCCAACCGTTTTGCTCTGGCAAAGGCTATTCCGGAGCAGAAGCAGGGCTAAAAATAGTTTAAAAACGAATAAGAAGATTTATAGAGTTCCCCTTCTCCTTTGGAGAGGGGATTTTTT